>ERZ772882.15-NODE-15-length-211210-cov-5.658261_pt1 | contig 211210 bp, 165 predicted proteins | sample MGYA00580576_ERZ772882 | MGnify/ENA primary metagenome ERZ772882 (study PRJEB29015, sample SAMEA2737658) | human gut metagenome | biome: human gut; feature: human-associated habitat; material: faeces | place: China | collected 2012 ... | reverse complement strand
TTCCGTTTACACAGAAAACTAAAAATCTCCTGTTTTTTTCTTTTTCGGTCAAAATTCCTATATTTGTATCAGTTCTAAAAGTGAAGCAAAGCAATGCACTGAAATTAGCACCGCTACCAAATCGCTACCAATTACCAGGCTTATCGCTCTTTACGCTTTATCAAGCAGCCGATTAAAAGAAAATCTTAGTTTTTTTTTCTCAAAATCCCGTTTACTTCAAGAATTTTTCTTTAACTGCCCTAAAAGCTCTTCAATAGTTTTTGCCTCAGCTACAACTTCTCCCTCCCGGCATATTCTGAACCCCGAAGTCGTCAGATCACCCGTTTCCACGTATATACCCGATACCACGTTACGGTTTGCCAGAATACCGTTACGTTGCAACGCTTTCCGAACCATAGCATACTTTTGCCCATGCCCCACAAGCCGAACCTGGGATGAATATTGATTTTCCACGCGAAACAATCCCGTCTCCATATCAAAGACAATCCCTTTACGGGCAAAAAAACCGCTTAAATGTCCTTCCAGTGCCAGATCCTCCGGGGTGCCGATCGTGATGCCATGCTGACGATCCATAAGCCAAATTTTGTCGGCAATCTGTAAAGCTAGTTCCAAGTCATGAGTAGAAAGAAAAATAGTTTTACCCGTTTCGCGAGTCAATTGATGAAGCAATTGCATGATCTCCACCTTGCTCGGGAAATCCAAGAATGCCGTCGGTTCATCGAGAAAAATCACGGGAGTCTGCTGGGCCAATGCTTTAGCAATCATCACCTTTTGGCGTTCCCCGTCACTCAACGTATGAACCATACGATCTGCCAGATTCTCTATCTTCACGAGAGAGATTGACCGTTCAACAATTTCCCGGTCTTCCCCGTGCAACGTACCCCAAAAACCCGTGTAGGGACTACGCCCCATCTCGATCAATTCCCGGGCCATCATGTTCCGAACATCACATTTTTCCGTCAGCACCACCCCGATCGTTCGAGATAACTCTTTATCGGAATATGTTCCGATCTCTCGGTCCATAATATCAATTTCCCCTTCCAATTTCGGCTGAAATGCAGACAACGTACGCAACAAAGTAGACTTACCAACACCGTTCGCCCCCAGCAAACAAGTCAGTTCCCCGCTATTGATCTCCGTACAAAGACCACTTGCCACCACTTTCGTGTTGTTCTTTGCTTTGTAACCGATAGCCAAATTCTTTAACCGAATTGTCGCCTGTTTCTTATCCTCCATTATGATTTACGATTTATGATTTATGATTTCTTGGGCAATCGAAACCCCAAATCTAAAATTCAATAGCATCTTTTCGTTTCCTTTTTCCAAACAACACCGAGGCCACGACGGGAGCTCCAACCAGTGCCGTCACGGAATTCACGGGTAATGCCCCTTCAAATCCCGGCAAACGGGCAATCAAGTTACAGAGTAACGCCAACGAAGCACCGACAAGCATGGCTGTCGGCATCAGCACCCGGTGATCGGATGTCTGAAAAATAGCACGACACAAATGAGGTACTGCCAAACCTAGAAAAATAATCGGCCCACAATACGCCGTTACAATTGCGGTCAGTACCCCAGCACAAGTGATTACCCACATGCGGGCCCGGTTGATATTCAACCCCAGGTTACGAGCATAACCGTCTCCCAACATCAATAAATTCAGCGGCTTAATCAGCAAAAACGATAACGGAATGATAACCGCCATAATCGTCACGAACAACATCATCTGGTTTCCCGACACCCGAGCAAAACTTCCCAATCCCCAGATCACGTACGCCTTAATATCTTCTTCCACGCTAAAAAACTTCAATACCCCGATCACCGCATTGGCAATATACCCGATCATCACCCCGATAATCAGCAAGGTCACACTACCCGCCACCTTCCGAGAGGCAAGAACGATCAATCCCATCACCGACAATGCCCCCACGACGGCCGCAATCGACAGGGCAACCTCCCCGATAAAACCGAGACGACTCAACGCCACGCCTCCCAACTGTCCGGAAAGCAACACCACAAACGCCACGCCAAGACTTGCCCCCGAACTGATACCCAACACGGAAGGGCCGGCCAACGGGTTGCGAAAAATCGTCTGCATCTGCAAACCGCTAATTGACAACCCGGCCCCTGCCACCAGAGCTGTCAACGCTTGTGGTAAACGGGATTTCAGTATGATATTCTGCCAAGCAACCGGATCTCCCTCCCCTCCCGTCAAAATATTCCAAACGGAAGCAAACGGGATTGCCACCGATCCCAACAATAAATTCAATAACAAGAATACGATAATGGATACCGTGATCACCAAAACGAGTATCGTGTACTTTCCTCTCTTCATCAGCTCACTTCTTTAAAATATCGTAATATACCGGCTCATAATCGGGAAGGATTTCCGGGTGAAATACCTTGATCATATCCGCCAGAACAATCTCCGGCTCAGCGGGCATACTCTCGTAAAATGGTTTCTGCCTCATGTTACAATAAATCACGTGTTTCTCCTTAAATGCCTTAAAATCCGCGTAACGTTCATCTTGTGCTTTCAACGCATCATAACAATATTCCCCGGCAAAACTATTCGCTATACGCCAGTAGTCGGCACTTTCCGCCTGATTATACACGGTCTCAAAATCGAGTGTCACGCCACCGGACCGGGGATCATCTTTCAGGAAATAATCCGCTCCCGCATCATGAAACAATTGAGCCAAAAAACTTTTACCACCCACGGCGTACCATACCCCACCCCTTAATTCCCCACTAAACACCACGGGACGACGTTGCACCTCACCCACCATCGCTTTCAAAGAATTATAGCGTTGCTCGATACGATCAAACTCCCGGTTGGCCACATCCTCCATGCCTAACAATATCCCCACAAATTTGATCCACTCCGCCTGTCCCAGCGGGGTCATCTCTTTGTATCCCAAGTGAGGAACTAACGGAACACCTATATCTTTCACGGCATCATATCCCCCCCGTTTAAACGGAGAAATCAACATCAAGTCGGGATTAATACTCATGATGACCTCGTTATCAAAATTCCCTTCAATACCAATGCGGAGAGTTTTCCCCTCCTCCACCCTTTTCTGCATCTCCGGGTTAAACAGGAAGCGAGTGCTCGTGATTCCCACAACCCGATCCATAGCTTCCAACTTAATAAAGTTTGACAACTGCAACGAGGTCATGCAAACAGCACTCCTCACGGGCAACTGCACCACCGGCATATTCCCTGGAGTCTGTACCTTCACTCCCCTAGGAACCAAAGCATATTGATAATGAGTATGACTACTTTCTTGCGGGTCTTTGATATTTAACACCATATACCCATCACGCTCTTCCAACCAAAAACCTTTAGCATATTTAATAGAAATCCGGAAAACGGTATCGATTTCCCCTTTCGCTTTTTGTTCTCCCGACGATTGCTTACGCGAAACCGATTTGCAACCAAAGAGAACGCTACAAACACATAAAAGACAAAACAAACGTACTACATTCATCTCTTTTCCTCCGAAAGTATTAATTAATTGCATCACTTGGCAGGTTTTCTGGCTTGTCATCTTTTCCCCTTCCCGGTTTCACCAGTGGTTCTACGAAAAGATCCGCCCATTCAGACGGGAAATGACTTTACAGCTGCGGGGACAGCCCCGGAATTTCACCGGATTCCCTTTTCTTCCAACATGAAAGCACCAAGACGCCTGCAAATATATAAATATTATTTTGAGGCTATTCCTTTTTTAACGACTTTTGCAACGGGAATGAGTCTGTAAAGTTAAACTAATCTAAACATGAAAGGTAAAATATCAGGAGTATCGCTAGGGCCGGGAGAACCGGAATTGATCACGTTGAAAGCATTAAAAGCTTTACAAGAAGCAGATATTATATATTGTCCGGGAACACAGACAAAATCCCGATCACGAGACATCCTGCAAGCATTACCAATCAATATGGAACGGGTGCGGCTTTTTCACGTACCCATGTCCAAGGACCGCACATTAGCAAACCAAACGTATGATAGCATTTGTACAGAAATAGCCGCCCTTGTCGCCACGGATAAAAATATCGCAATCACAGCAGAGGGTGATTCCGGATTCTATTCTTCCGTGAATTACATATTCGACAAACTCGCATCCATGAATCTCCCCGTCACCACCATCGCAGGAGTGCCGGCATTTATTGCTGCTGGAGCTATTTCCGGACTCCACATCGTGAAACAAGAAGAAAAACTTGTTGTCCTACCGGGAATTATAACAGCAGAGGAACTAGATTCTCTACTCACTAGCGGCCATGTCGTAGTGATCATGAAGCTATCGCAATGCACAAGTGAAATACATCGTTTCATGCAGACAAACCACCAACACGAATTCCACTATTACGAGAATGTGGGAACAATAAACGAATTACACTCAACCAATTACGAAGATATCATTCAAAAAGACTATCCTTATTTCTCCCTAATGATTATTCGTCCCGGCAAACAATTGGCATAGATATTGCGTACAAGAAGACGCAAGATGAATGATTATAAACGTTTATACAGATTAATTATATGATTCAACGAATAACACGTGCTTTGTCGTTATGTATTCTTTTGTTTATCCCGTTTCATGGCATCATGGCGGAGAATCTCGTGACTAGAGATTCGTTGAATAATACAACCGACACGTTGAAGAATGGTTTCTTTCACCGTTTTTACCGCTATTTTCAACAATCGAATAAGGTAAAAGAAGAAAAGAAATTCGACTTTTCGGTTATCGGGGGACCACACTTCTCAAGTGATACAAAACTGGGACTTGGTGTCGTTGCATCCGGCTTATATCGCATTGACCGTGAAGACAAATCCATCTCCCCATCGAACATTTCTCTCTATGGAGACATTACGACCACGGGATTCTACCTTTTAGGTATCCGGGGAAATACCATTTTCCCAAAAGATCGTTTCCGGGCAAACATTAACATGTACTTTTTCTCATTTCCCAGCCAATATTGGGGGATCGGATACGATAACGCCAAAGACGAGAATCATAGCACGAATTACAAAAGGCTTGAACAACAAGTAAAAGTGGAATTCCTGTACAGACTCGCCCAAAACTTGTACGCCGGAGCAAACCTCATGTTCCGAAATGTTTCCGTGAAAGACTTTGACGATATTTCATTCCTTAACGGGGAGAAAAAAAATGTTGCCTCATTCGGTCCTGGTCTAGTAATCTCCTACGATTCGAGAGATTTTATTCCTAACCCGTCAAAAGGTTTCTTCGCACAATTCGAGCAACAATTTTTTCCTGAGTTTTTGGGGAATGACCATAATTTCAAACGTACCAGCATAGATTTCAGGTATTACCAAAAAATGTGGAAAGGAGCTATCTTGGCCTCCCAAATCCAAGGTATATTCAATTACGGAGACACCCCGTGGAGCATGGTTGCCCTCATGGGAGGTTCATATAGCATGAGAGGATATTACGAGGGACGATACAGGGATAACGATTTGATCCAATTTCAGGTGGAATACCGCCAAAAAATATATAACCGCCACGGTATTGCGGTATGGGGAGGTGCGGGAAACGTGTTCCCGGACACGGACAAATTTAAATGGGACCAAACCTTGCCCACGTACGGGATAGGCTATCGTTGGGAATTTAAAAACAGAGTAAACGTAAGATTAGATTATGGATTCGGTAAAGGCGTCAGTGCATTCTACTTCGGTATTAACGAAGCTTTCTAGAAGGGTTGTGAATTTCGTGAAAAAGCCAAAATTACTATTCTGGCTCTTTATCGCATTAAATTTAGTCCCGAACTTTTGCTTATTGTTCACGGAGCCTCTTTCCGGATTAGGTAAACTTATCCTAATTCTTGTACCGTTAAGCATCTACATGATCGTCTTTTCCCTGTTCAAACGGGCAGGCATCATGCAACTAATACTTATTCCCGTACTTATTCTACATGCCTTTCAACTTGTACTATTTTATCTTTTCGGGGAGTCGGTGATCGCTGTCGATATGTTCTTGAACTTACCGACCACGAACGCTTCCGAAGCAGGAGAATTATTGGGAAACATATGGCCCTCCATCATTATCGTATGCGTCCTATACATTCCAGTCATCGCACTGGCATCCATTGCCGTACACCACAAGGTAAGACGCACCGCCGTATTCCGCAAACACATGATCACATGGGGCATTATCCTCTTTATCATCGGCTCCGGGCTCGTTGCTTTTGAAAAACACAGTGACAACTCTTACGAGGTAAAAACAGATATATACCCGGCAAACGTGATGTACAATTTATATTACGCTTGCGTGAAATGGAACCGCAGCATGAACTATCCGATTACCTCCAAAGACTTCACATACGAAGCATCCAGAGACTCTGTTCACCAACGTCGGGAGATATACGTGCTGGTCATCGGAGAGGCCGGAAGAGCCGAAAATTGGAACCTATGGGGATATCATCGGGAAACCAATCCGTTGTTAAAAACAGAAGATAACCTGGTATTATACAAAGATGCCCTAACCCAATCCAACACCACGCATAAAAGCGTACCCCTTATCTTATCCGCCGCTGATGCATGTCATTACGAGTACTTGTACACGCATAAAAGTATCGTGACAGCATTCAAGGAGGCCGGATTTAAAACCATATTTCTGTCAAACCAAACCCCAAACCGATCATTCACAGACTATTTTGCCGAAGAAGCAGATATTCACATCAACGTGCGCCCACAGGCAGACGGGGGATTGATCACGGTCAACAAGTTTGACGGGGAGATGCTTCCCCTGCTGCAACAATACGTGGATTCATTGCAAGAAAACCTCTTTATCGTATTCCACTCCTATGGCTCGCATTTTAATTATAAAGAACGTTATCCAGAAGAATTCGCCAAGTTCCAGCCGGCAAATGCCACGGAAGTCGAATATAAAAACAAGGATCAACTGATCAATGCTTATGATAACAGTATCTTGTACACAGATTATTTCCTGCATAGCCTCATCGGGATATTAAAAAATTCGGGAGCTGATGCCACCATGATCTACTCCCCCGATCACGGAGAAGATCTATTGGACGACAATCGGAAAAGATTTTTGCACGCCTCGCCAATCCCGACCTACTACCAAATACATATCCCATTCCTGATGTGGTTCTCGGATAACTACATCGAGGCTAGACCGGAGAAATACGAAGTAGCCCGTTACAATAGTAACGCCCCGATTTCATCAAATGCTTCCATCTTCCACACCTTATTGGAGATGGCAGAAATCAACACGCCTTACTTCGATGCCTCTTATTCACTTGTCAATCCCGGATTTACCAGAAGACCGCGTATGTACCTGGGTGACCACGATCAACCCGTGAACTACTACGAAGTCGGTTTGAAGAAACAGGATAAAGAGATGATTCTCAAGAGAGGGATGGATCATTCGATTTAATGATTCTAGATTTCAACCGCAAAACCCGTTTTTGTTGAAAATTTAACATCCCGTATACTTGTTGAAAAAATAACAAATCCCTATTGCTCAAGCAAGGCTTATTCACTACTTTTGAAGCGTTAATATAACCTAACTCATAAAAAGATATCAAGAAAAGGTATCTGATCATTAAATCAAATTACACACAATGAAAGTAGCAGTAGTAGGAGCAACAGGATTAGTTGGAAGAAAAATGTTGCAAGTTCTGGAAGAAAGAAACTTCCCGGTAACAGAATTAATACCGGTAGCCAGCGAGCGTTCGGTAGGCAAAGAAATCTCCTTCAAGGGGAAAAACTACAAAGTCATGGGTATGCGGGACGCAATCAACATGAAACCTCAACTTGCTATTTTCTCTGCCGGAGGAGACACTTCACTAGAATGGGCACCTCAATTCGCCTCGGCCGGTATCACCGTGGTAGACAACTCGTCTGCTTGGCGAATGGACCCGACCAAAAAACTGGTAATTCCCGAGATTAACGCAAATGTATTAACCAAAGAAGACAAAATTATCGCTAACCCAAACTGCTCCACCATACAGTTGCTGGTAGCTTTGGCTCCCCTCCATAAGAAATACGGGATCAAACGGGTTGTTGTCTCCACGTATCAATCCGTAACCGGAAGCGGCCTAAAAGGTATTAACCAGCTTGAAGGCGAACGAGAAGGTCGGGACGTAAAAAAAGCATACGCCCACCAGATTGATCGGAATTGCCTGCCCCATTGCGATTCATTCACCGACAACGGGTACACGAAAGAAGAAATGAAACTGGTTAACGAAACGTGTAAAATACTAGGAGACGATACGATAAAAGTGACCGCCACAGCCGTACGGGTTCCCGTCATGGGCGGACATTCCGAGAGTGTAAACATCGAATTTAAACAGGACTACGACCTTAACGAACTTCGGGAACTCTTAGCCCATTCGGAGGGTATTATCGTACAGGACGATCCTGCCCAGAACCTCTACCCGATGGCCATCACCGCAAACGAGAAAGACGAGGTCTTCGTGGGCCGCTTACGTCGTGATTTCTCACAACCCAATAGCCTTAACCTATGGGTTGTTTCCGACAATCTACGCAAGGGTGCCGCCACGAATGCCGTACAAATTGCAGAATATCTGAATACACACGAACTTTTGTAAATCAAAAAGAAGCAAATGTAGAATATTTCACATTTGCTTCTTTTTTTGTTTATTTCCAATATAAACTGTCACCCGCTCTAATGTATTTTGGATTTCATAGTTACTTTATTGAAGTAAAATATTATTAACCAAAATTAGTCACATGAGATCTAAATTACTTATTCTTTTTCTATGCGTATGTGTTGCTTGTACAAATTCCCGCTTAAACAAAGAAAATATCACGATTACCGTTGATGTCGAGAAAATACCGGAATACGGATTCGTCATTTCTAATCAAGATGGTCATATGCAAACTCTTGAGTTTGATACAAACAGACACGCAGAATACATCATTGAAAATTTAGAGGCAGCTTACCTAACCTTACACAACGGATTTTCCGAGAACATTAATTTCTATGCTGAAAAAGGAGATCAAATACACCTTACCTACGATGGGATAAGTATGGAAAAAACATTGAAAACAAATGGTGTTCGCCAACCCATTATCGATTACCTAAAAAAAATAAAGATCAGCTGGATCGATCCCCAGAATTACACACTTGGAATCACAGAATTCTCAAAACTATTAGAAAAAGAAATTAAAAAAAATTTAGTACTCCTAGATAGTAATAAAACGACATTATCAAAGGCTAGCAAGAAGTTTATAACTTTGGAACAGAATCGAATAAAATATCTTATGGGTATATCGTTACTAAACTACCCGGAAAAACATCAAAAAGCATTTCCTAACTCTGTTTTACAAATCAATAAGGAATACTATAACACATTGAAAGAATGGATGCAAGAAGATGCAACACTCCTCTGCCTAAATGAATACCAATATTTCATGTTAAAAAGTTCATCAATACTTGCAGAACTAGGGATACAAACAAATACACCTTATGAAAAACTCCTAGCACAAATGAAATATATCCAATCACATTTAAAAAATGAACAAGTAAAGCAGAGTTTACTCACAATACTCGCCCATGATTACATAGAGCAGAATGGTATTGAAAAAATAGAGGAATTAGATCAATTTTACCGTCAACACATTACAGACCCACAATTAAAATCACAATATGAAACCGTATTCAACAGTTGGGCAACCATAGCTCCAGGACAAAAAGCTATTGATTTCAACGCCGCAGATTCTACTGGGAAAATGTTTTCTTTACAAGATTTTAAAGGGAAATATGTATACATTTATTTATGGTTAAATGTATACCCCTGTATAAAAGAATACAAAACCTTAAAAGAACTTCAACCTTTATTGGATGAGAAAAAAATTACACTCGTAAGCCTATCTCTTGAAAATGACCAAGAACAATGGAAAAATGCGCTCTCAAATCAAGAGATACAAACAGGACTTCACTTATACCTAGGACAAAATAAAGACTTTTTACGGGCATACCACTATGATTCATATGGCATTGATCAATTCATAATGATTGACCCCCATGGAAATATCATCCAAACACATGCCCCCAAACCATCATCAGAAGAATTTAAAAATCTATTACAATCTCTATCTAAAATTTAATTCATCTCTTTTAACACATCATCAATTCCTCCTATTTTATCATGAGAATCACTTACAAATCAATATTTTCAGATAAAAAGGAGGAACAAAATAAAGAATTTGCCAAAATATTATCCTTTTTTATCTCGACAAAATTTTATTTATTTGCAAGTAAAGTGAATGATTAAACCGTGCCTAATCAAGAAAAATTCCTACAAGGTGTAAATTCAAAAGATCCTCATGCGTGGAAAGAGCTATACCGTTCTTTTTATGGAGCTTTATGTAATCATGCCATCGGAATTGTTTCAGATAAAACTATTGCAGAAGATATTGTTCAAGAATGTTTCATCACAATTTGGAATACATCCCTATATTTTCCACAGGTACAAGCATTAACTGCATATTTATATCGTTCCGTTCACAACAATGCGTTAAAGTATTTACGAGATAAAACAACGGATGACGCTCGTTTGCAAAAATGGTATGAAGAGCAAGAAGAAGTAGAAGATTCTTACTTTTACCAAGCGATAGAGGAAGAATTAATCCGAAAATTACGGGAAAAGATCGTTTCTTTACCAGAACAACGTAAAACAATTCTGCTACTAAGTATAGATGGTCTTTCCATTCAAGAAATCGCAGAACAACTAAATATTAGTGTCAACACTGTTAAAACTCAGAAAAAAAGAGCCTACGCTTATCTAAAAAAACATCTACAAGGAGGATATTTGATATTATTCATACTTGAAATTCTGAAATAATTTAGAAAAAATCTCATTCATTGTCACCCGTCAATGTCATTTTTGGATTTCTTATAAAAATACAAGCTGATGAAGTGGAATGATTTTTACAATAAATCCGAGTGGCTTTTAAAGAAACTCATTGAAAACACTAACGAACCAACGGATGACAATAATCTCAAAGAAATTGTCAAAAGACTCAAAACTCGGGGATATGTTCAAAGAAAAATCTCCGAACAAGAAGACTTTGATTATTTAAAAGCCTACCAAGAAGTTGTCGGTCACCACCGCCACAAGACGGTTGCAATTTTAAAGATTGCAGTTTCCATACTTATCATATTAAGTAGTGGAAGTATATTATATTTTCTACAAAAACAAACAATCCTAAAAGAAACAACTATCGCCACTACAAATATTCTTCCAGGTCGCCCAAAAGCTCGTTTAGTCACAAATAACGGTCAAGAAGTAGAACTGGGGATTGACACTCTTCTTATTACAGAACAAAAAGGTTTAAACATCTTCGTTGATTCAATGGGTTTACATTACAATCCAGAAAACACCGTTCCAGAACAAGAAAGCAAATACCATAAATTAATTGTCCCAAGGGGAGGAGAATATACCCTAACCCTCTCCGATGGAACTAAAGTATGGTTAAACGCAGATTCCGAATTAAGATATCCAATAAACTTTTCCAACAACACAAGAAAGGTTTTTGTCTCAGGAGAAGCTTATTTCAAAGTTGCTAAAAAAGTTGGAACTCCTTTTATCGTGGAGACAAAATTAGGAAACATCACAGTTTTAGGAACAGAATTCAACTTTCAATATTATCCTAACAGCACTAATGCAACCACGACTCTTGTAAACGGTAAAATTTCCTATTGCCTAAATAACGGTAAATCAATCGTATTAACTCCCAATCAACAATTAATTGTTTCCAAAGAAGGAAAAGAGCAATTAATAACTGTTGATACGAAATATGCTACTTGCTGGAAAGAAGGAATGTACTATTTCCAAGAAAAAACTCTTGAAGAAATTTTAGAGCAATTGGAAAGATGGTATGATATTCACGTTTTCTACACAAATGACGAAATTAAAAACTTACATTTTTCAGGAGACTTAAGTCGTTTCAAAAATATCGACACATTTATTGAGATGCTCGAAAAAAGCTCTGACATAAAAATTGAAATAAAAGAGAGAAATCTAATCGTGAGTAAATAAAATTTTAAACTCCAAATTTTCACAATATATTTAAACCAATATAATAAATCATGAAAGAGAAAAAAAAGACAGTATGGATCTTTATTAGTTTCTTATTTTCAACTGTTTTGCTGTTGTGCAATTATAATACTAATGCACAAAATACTACAGTAAATTTAAACTATAAAGAAGCCTCTTTTGTGGAAGTGATCAATGAATTCCGCAAACAAACCGGTGTAAAATTTATGTACAACTTGGAAAAAGTGAAAGACAAAAAATGCCAAAACCTCGTTGTAAAAAATATGCCCGTAAGCAAAGCCGTTGACATTGTTTTATCACATTTCAATTTAACCTATTCAATGGTTGAAGGAGTTGTTGTTGTTAAAGACAAACCAAAAACTTCTAAAACTCCAAAGGTTGTAAAAGGAACCGTTACAGACGAAAGTGGACAACCTCTTCCTGGAGTAACAATTCTTATTAAAGGAACAACTGTAGGAGTAGCCTCCGATATCAATGGGAATTTCAATATAACACTTCCTAATGATAAAAACAATACTTTAGTGTTTACTTTCATTGGAATGGAACGTAAAGAAATAACCTGCACCGATAATACCCCATTAAAAATTGTCTTACGAGCAGATGCTGCACAATTGGAAGAAGTTACAGTTGTACAAACTGGTTATAACAGCCTTCCCCGTAAAGACATGGTCGGTGCTTACACCACCGTAAAAGCAGAGGACATCATGATGCCAGCTTATAATTCTATCGACCAAATGCTCCAAGGAAAAGTCCCTGGAATGGTTGTTGTAAACAACTCTGCACGTGTTGGCCGTACACCCAAAATTACGATTCGTGGTACATCTACTATTCTCGGAAATACAGATCCCTTGTGGGTTGTGGATGGAGTCATCCAAGCCGATCCTCTTCCCTTGGATCTTAGTTCCTCCATTACCGAAGATATGAAGAATCTTATCGGGAATCAAATTTCATGGTTAAACCCTGCAGATATTGAAACAATCACGGTTCTAAAAGATGCTTCGGCTACAGCGATCTATGGCTCAAAAGCATCCAACGGAGTTATCGTGATTACCACGAAAAAAGGAAGTGCCGAAAGAACTAGTATACGTTACTCTGCAAACCTCTCGTTTCGGACACGCCCGAATTACGGGATGTTCAATTTTATGAATTCCAAAGAGCGGATCCAATTTAGTAAAGAGGCATATGATGCCGGAGTTAGGTATTCTAGTGCCCCTCTTCCCCAAAAATATACTTACGAAGGACTTATGGCTATGTTTAATAACCGTCAAATCAGTGAAAGCGAATTCCTTGAACAAATGGAAAGATTAGAAACGACTAATACTGACTGGTTTGATGTTTTAACTAGAAATTCATTCAGTCATAGCCATAATCTAAGTATCTCTGGAGGTTCCAAAAAGTAACATACAATGCATCATTCGGTTATTCATCCAATCACGGGACCGAGCTAGGAGACGATATGACTCAATTCACTTCTCGTTTAAATGTTAGTACCCAAATCATCGAAGCGTTAAATATCAATTTCAATATTAACGGTTCAATAAATGAACATAAAGGATATGGGCCTGGTGTAAATCCAGAATCCTATGCCACTCAAACGAGTAGAGCCATTCCTCTTTATGACGAAAATGGCGAAAGGGTTTTTTACAAGCAATACTACAATTATCGTTACAACAAAGTTCTTGGAGATAAAAACGAATACGGGTATAATATTTTAAATGAGATGGAGAACAGCCACTCTAAAAACAAGTCTTCCCGTTTCGATATTTCAGTAAATGCCGATTGGAGTATTACGAACTGGTTAAAATATCAATTTGTAGGGAGTATCTCCACTAGCGATAATAATTCTGAAGCATATGCGGGAGAAAAAACGTCATATATCGAAACCAACTATCGAGGATATGCTTATGGAAGTGAATCTTCTGACTCTGAAAAATTTAAAGCAGCATTATTGCCTTTTGGGGGACAACTGGTAACCACTGAAATAAGTAACGTATCTTACAATATGCAACATAAGCTAGTATTTTCTAAAACATTCAATGAAATTCATCGAATCAATGCTTTGTTTGGAACGGAACTTCGTTCAGAAGATAACAAGAATAACGCAAACACGGTATGGGGGTACGTCCCTGAACGTGGAGAAATCCTCGTTAGTCCGAATCACCCTACAGAAATCGTTCCTGTTGGAGGAGAAGAAAGCATTGAATGGGGAGCTTTAAATGAACTTTATAATGGAGGTTGGCAAAATGCCACAATCACAAACAATTATTTATCATTCTTTGCTACATTGGCTTATTCACTAAAAGACCGTTACGTATTTAATGCCAACATACGTTCTGATGCCTCTAATCGCTTCGGACAAGACGTCAACAAACAATTCGACCCAACTTACTCTTTCGGTGTATCCTGGAGAATGGCAGAAGAAGAGTTTGTCAAAAATAATCTCTCATGGCTCAATCAATTAAACCTAAGAGCATCATACGGAGTACAAGGAAATGTCGTTAGTACAATCAGTCCAGATCTTATCGCTCAATACCAAGGAATATTACCTGGTTATAACGAATATTATTTAACCATTGCAAGCCTACCCAATCCTCTGTTAAAATGGGAAAAAACAAAAACATGGAACTTAGGGTTGGATATGCAATTATTTAACGGTATAACTATGAATTTCGAATACTACGGACGTCGTTCAAATGCCATTCTCAACCAAGACATTGCAGAAGAATATGGAATGGCTACGATGCAATTGAACGGAGGACGCATTCATAATCATGGAATCGAATTTTCCATAAATCTAACTCCTTACCAAACGGAGGATTTTGCATGGACAGTAGGAATCAACTCTTCTAAAAACTGGAATAAATCGCAAAATGATGACCGAACAGCAAAAGCCGATAAACTGACGAGATCAGACTTTATTAATGGAAATAGCCAGCGTCCGTTGAAAAAAGGATATCCCCTTTCTGCATTTTGGTCATACTCTTTTGCTGGGTTAAATCCGGACAATGGATATCCCATGTTTAATAATCTGGAATTTGAAGAGGCTAATCCCAATATCGACCCAACCACTTTCTTAGAATATTCCGGACAAACAGAGCCAAACTTCACTGGAGGTATAAATACTCGTATTCGTTACAAAAATTTTTCTTTGGGAGCAGACTTTTCGATTTTGATCGGAGCTAAAAAACGTCTTCCAAACCCCTATGAAGACTTTAACGACTATGGTAAATTACCATCTCCTTACCACAACTTATCTAAAGATTTAACCAAACGTTGGCAAAAACCGGGAGATGAAACTCACACTAACATTCCTGCGCTATACACTTCTGTAGAAGATGTTTACAACATTGATTTACCTGATGGAGGATTTGATAACATTTATACCATGTGGGCGAATTCAAGTGCCATGGTAGTTGATGCATCTTTCCTACGTTGCACTCAAATCTCTTTAGCTTGGTATATGCCTCAAAAAATGTGTGCAAAATTTGGTGCCACAAATCTATCTGTCAATGCCAGCGTAAATAACCCATTTGTTATTGCAAGCAAACGCTTTGATGGCTTTGATCCAGAATTAGGTGACAGCGTTATGCCCAAAATTTTCTCTTTTGGTTTAAGTGTCGGATTTTAAAAAAACAATATCATGAAACGACCAATTATACTTACATTAATCATAAGTTTCATAACTTTTAGTTGTAGTGATTTTTTAGAACCAAAATCAAAAAGTGAATTTGTTCCAAAAGATGCAAACTCTCTAAATGAGCTCCTTTTAGGAGAAGCTTATCCTCGTTACGACGTTGAAAAATTAAATTTATTTCTTTACCTTTTGGATGATGACGTGACTGCAGCTCCTTACCAAAAACCAATAGAAGGATGTGACCCTAATCTATGGTTAGCTGCCTATACTTGGCAACCCAAAATGTACGAACAAATGGAGAAAGCAGGTTTAAGTAATGCCGATATTTATTTCACTCATTATTCTCTAATATTAGGAGCAAATGCTATATTAGACTATATTGGAGATGTTGGTGATGATGATGAAAATGCTATCTCATTGGTTACCGCTCAAGCTCTAGCATTAAGAGGATTTTTCTATTTCAATTTAGTGAATATTTTCGGGCAACCTTATAACAGCAATCCAGAAGGTTTAGGGATACCCTTGAAATTGAACAGCGGAATAGAAGAAAATGAACTAAAAAGAAATACGGTAAAAGAAGTATACGAACAAATATTAAAAGATCTTTTGGAAGCCGAACGTCTTTATCTGACGTTACCACAGGATTTACAATGGCAACCCAAATACAGGACAAGTCTCCCCATGGTACAACTTTTATTGTCTAGAGCCTACTTATACATGGAAGATTGGGAGAATGCGGCCACATATGCAGACAAAGTTATCAAAAATAACAATTTTCAATTGCTGAACTTGAATTCAGTTCCAACTGAACAAGAATCTGAATATGGAAATATTGTTCCCATGTACTTGAATTATCATTCCTATACCAATTCAACAGAAACAATATGGGTATACGGGAATCTCGATGATGTCACCAATTGGGTTTACAATCCATATAAAGGAGAGGAAGATCGCCCATTCTTCAGAGCTTCTGATGAACTTATTAAAAGTTTCAACGAATCGACAGGAGACCTTCGTAAAGATCGCTATATCGTACGTAGTAAATACGAAATGTCAATTGATGGAGAAGAACCGAATCCCATGCCACAAGCATTCGGAAAAATATCTGTAGGAGAAGAAAGCTATTGGCAGCCTCTAAAGGGAAGTAATATTTTTGGTAGGAGTCTAAGACTATCTGAGGCATTCCTGAATTTCTGTGAAGCAAAAGCCATGTCTTATAAATTAAATGGAGACGCAGAAGCTAGAACAGAAGCTCTACGAGTTCTAAATGAACTTCGTCAAAATCGTTTTGCCCCTACAGACTACAAGACTCAAGACATTTCAGATCCTGATGCGCTAATCACCTTCATTCATGATGAACGACGTAGAGAATTATGCTTTGAAGATCACCGCTGGTTTGATTTACGTCGCTGGGGTATGAAAGGATTCACACATACGTGGTATCCGGATGCTACGTCCAAGATTGTTTACACGTTACAAGACAACGATCCTAGTTTCACATTGCCACTCCCTCCTAGTGCCTTAGATTTGAACAAACAACTAGAACAAAACCCACTAGCTCCTTTCCCTCGTAACGGAGAATTAATCAAGAAATAAAAACAACTATTATGAAACGTATACTATTTTTATTGACGACAAGTTTACTCTTCATGTTAACATCCTGTTACAATGAAGATGATGTAACTCCGTCTGGAAATTATTCAGCCATCCGGTTTGAATTTCCCCAAGGCAACAATGAATGGGATAAAGAAATAAAAGCCATTCACGACACGTATGGAGTATACTTATTATATAAAGACGTTACAGAATTAGACCTTAACAGACAATGGACGTCTTTAGGAACAGGAAAATTATTTTATGGGGATGATCTTACAAACGAACAAGTCCCGTTTTATGTTAATTTCATGAAAAAGCATATTTTTAACTTCATCTCTCCAGAAGTCGCACAGCAAAGTTTACCTGTTAAAATCTATATGCTAGATAATTTCCGAGGGATTGTTCCTGAAGAAGATAATGATCCCAACGATGATGGTGGGACAGGAGGAACTGGCGGGACAGGCGGAACCGGTGGGACTGCGGGACAGGCGGAACCGGTGGGACTGGTGGAACAGGAGGAACTGGTGGAACAGGAGGAACCGGTGGAACAGGAGGAACCGGTGGAACAGGAGGAACCGGTGGAACTGGTGGAACTGGCGGAACCGGTGGAACTGGCGGAACCGGTGGAACTGGTGGAACAGGAGGAACCGGTGGAACCGAAACAGATCCCAATTTTCAAGGTTTAAAAACCGATGGATTTGATTATTGGGCAATCAGTTTTACGGATTCAGAAATTTCATCTGCAGACCAAGAATCTCTCAGGAAAAAACGTTGTGCTTTCCTTTATGAAATGATTGATCCCGCTCTAAGAAAAGGGATTTACACCGAACCCAAAAACTTAAAAGACAATATTGATTTTACAACAAAATATTCAACCAAAGAATCAGATAAAAATAAAGAAAACTATTATCTCAATAGAGGATTTATTGACTTGATTTATAGAGGATTTGGAACAACAACACGAGAATTAGATTACACCGTTAATTACGTCAGCCAATATACTAACAGCAGTGAAGAGGAATATCCTTATATGTATTATATAAGTTATCTAAGAGCTGCCATGTATTATACAAAAGCTGAATTCCAAGAAAAATACCCACCCGAGTTATATCCATTAATCAATGAAAAATATGAAATGGTTGTACAACATATGAAAGAAGAGGGTATAGATCTTGAACAAATCGCCAATGGGCCTAAAGAATAATTCTTTATAAATCATAAAACAAGGCTCTCATATTTTTTGTTAAAAATACATGAGGTTATCTCAAAATTCCTCCTCTGTTTGTGAGGATGTACGCCAAAGTCCTCCAAAAAAGGTAAAAGCAAAATTTTGAGATAGCTTCATGTAAATTTTATAATGAAAACAAAACATGAAATTCAATATATTTATTATCCTACTATTTTCCAATGCCATTCTCATGGCCCAAAAACAAGATTCCTGCAAATTATTTGAACAGGATTGGGAAAAAAAATTTTCTACGACAAAAGAAATTATAGATATCTACCAACATTATCAACACTTATTTACTCCACAAGACTCTGTATCCCGAATCACACATGATTGTTTCATGGTATTACAAAGCGGTGAATACATCATTCAAACAAAAGGGAACCCCCAAGACTTACCCTTATTACTCGATCAAATTCCATCAATAATCATTGATCATCCCGTTGTTATTAACTTCTTGCAAAAACATGATCCGGAAAAGTTCTCAAATTATTATTATATGATCCAAGCCTTAAAACAAGGTGACACATTCGAAGAATCACGGGACGGGATATCCATCAGCACTCAATTTTCCATGAGGCCTCTTAATCATAATGATTATAGTAAACTAAAAAATATCTTTTCCAGCAACAACAAATTATTACAAAATTTATACTTAGAAAAAATGAAATTTCTCTTCCAGACTCACGGGTATACGGAAGAAATGGCTACTCTATATCCAATTATTAAATCAAATCTCACTGATTCGCCTCTAAAACAAGAAATACTTGATCTATACGCTCAATACACTCCTTTAAGAAAAGGACAACCAGCCCCACTTGTCATATTCAAAGATTCTACAGATACAAAATACACGTTTAGTGATTTCAAAGGTAAAATCATCGTTGTAGACATTTGGGCAACCTGGTGTTGTAGTTGCATCGAAAAAATACCTAAATTTTTAGAATTACAGAAAGATTTTCAATACAACAAAGATATTATTTTTTTGACTATCTCCATTGATCCAAAAAACGCTCGCAGCAAATGGTTGAAAACCATAGAACAAAACAACATGACAGGCTTACTAAATTTAATACCTGAAAACGAAAAAGGTCTTCATTTTGAAACAACATACCATGTTGTGGGTGTTCCACGTTATTTTATCATTGATCAAGAAGGAAAAATCGTAACCGTTTTCGCACCCGGTCCCGGTAAAAGAATGAAAGAATTAATTCAAACTTTACTAAAATAATAATTTATGAAATACACCTTTTTAATTAGCTTATTATTTGTCCTCTCTAGCCATTGTGTCGCCCAAGAAGGAACAAATTTTGAAGACCTTACTCTTAAAGAAGCATTACAGAAAGCAAAAGATAACAGTAAGAAACTATTTATAGATTGTTACACAAAAACCTGTGGCCCATGCAAATACATGATAAAATTCATTTTCCCGTTAAAAGAATGTGGAGATTATTTTAACAATAATTACATCTGTATCATGAAAGACATGGAAGAAGGTGAGGGTATTGACATTGCCAAAAAATACAATGTACAAATATACCCGACTTACTTAATATTAAATCACGACGGAACCTTGTATTGTCGTTTGGATGGAGGAAGCGTTTCTAGTCCAAAAGAAAATTTCGTACAAAAGGTTAAAAATGCAATAGAATTAGCGGAATTCGACATGAAATACGCAGCAGGAGAACGAGATGAAGCATTTTTGAAAAAATATATAAACCTTTTACGTACCCACAATACCCAACGCCTAGAATCCGTGATAAGCGAAAGTATGCTCCAATTAGGAGTGGATAAACTATGTAAACCCCAAAATTGGAACCTTATCAAAAGGGAAATAAATAATGTAGAAACACCTTTATTCCGTTATTTAATAAAAAATCGACAGTCTTTTAGCAAATGTCTCGGTCAACAAGAAGTTGAAGAAAAAATCATAACTGTTTATTCACATGAATTTCGTACATCTAAAATGATGGGTATAGATTTCGATAAACGAATGGCAGACTTAAAACAGCTTGAAAAAGACCATTATACGGGAGCTCGTCCGTTAAGATACCGCATACTTTTTTTCCAAACAATTCACAACAAACAAACAAAGCGAACAAATGAGATTCTCAAAATTCTCAAAAATATGAATAAGGAAGTTCCTGACGAACATGATCGTATGACAATTCTACAAGAACTCAAAGGATTCGAACAAATTGCTGATCAACAACAAAAAGAGAAAGCTCGCATCTATTTACAAAATATAAGCAACAAGCTGCAGCCCGATAATACAAAATATATTCAGGAACTAATAACACGCATCACTGAATAACAAAGTACACGGAGATCACCTCACTAATAACAGGTGATCTCTTCAAAAGTAACCTCCTGAATCACTGATATTTTTTCACTCTCGCCACAAACATAACAGGCATAATCGGGATCCACAGGACATACACTTACACATAAAGGTAATACATTTCTTTCTTCACACAAAACAATTTTAATCCCCGTAAACTTTACAATAAAAGTATTTAACGGACGAGTCAATCCGGTACCAATACATTTCAAGAAACTCTCTTTCACCGCCCAATAATTAAAGAATAAGCGATCTTGTTCTGTCCCACTTAAAGACTTCAACATGGCTACTTCTTGCTCATGGAAAAAACGTCCAGCAACCTCCATTCTTGCTTTTGCCCGTTTTTCAATATCAATACCAACTTCCCGGTCTGACACCGCACAAACCACATACTTTCCAGAATGAGAGATATTGAAAAATATATTTTTATGCCCAACAACAAACGGTTTACCTTTTATTCCCCGACTAATCCGGCAATTTTCTATTGATAAATTCCAATATTTCCATAAAGCAAAACTTACCAATGTTGCCCCCAATAGATGGCGAAGGCTAACTTCTTTATTTTTATAGCGTACGGCTTCGCTATAACACTCTATGGACACGAAATCCTGCAAACGAGTACATAATTTCTCTCGCTCAACTATTTCTGGAATTTGAATATATAATACTTTAATCATAGTCACAAAGGTAAAAAAGTTAGAAACAACTAATTTCTTTCTTTAAAACAAATAATCCAGAAAACCTAACAAACACGAGCATCTTAACGTTATTTTAAAACTACACCCTAAGAAATTTAAGAAAATATTCACATTTTCCCATAAAAAACTTGCTTATATCATTTTTATCTCCTACTTTTGAAACATCAAATTAACGTTTAAATAACATTTAGAGGTAAACATCATGGAAGTAAAGAAAACATCCCGTTCCAATCTTGAAAACAAGCGGTTTATTTTCTGCGAGATTGGTTTTATTGTAGCCTTGGCTATGGTGTTTTTTGCCTTTGAGACAAAATACTACCAGGAAGAGGCCAAAGAGATCACGTTTCCTGTTGAGACGAGTGACATAGAAGAGGTTCTCCCGGTTTTTGTCCCCCAAAGAGCTTCCCAACCGCTTCCCAAAATCTCCGTGAAACCGTTGGATTTCATCGAAGTCGTGGAAAATGAGATGGATCTGGAAAATGAAATGGACGTTGTTGATGATAATGAGAACACGAAAGGCTCTTTGACAGGCAAGGCTACCGATTGGCAAAGCGGATACGATGACATGGGTGAAACGGGAGAAGGAGATGGAGATATACCGTTTATTTCAGTTGAAAAAATGCCTCGTTTTAACGGAGACTTGAACAAGTGGCTTAGGAAAAATTTAAGATACCCCGTAAGATGCGCAGAAATGGGCATCGGAGGAAAAGTATTTGTTGAATTCGTGGTAGAGAAAGATGGCAGCATCAGTTCCATAAACGTGGTTCGTTCTGCCGATCCGGATTTATCACAAGAAGCTATTCGGGTCGTAAAAGCCATGCCCAAATGGATACCGGGAATGCAACGGGACAAAGCCGTAAGAGTTCGGTTTACTATCCCGATTACCTTCCAATTAAGATAAGAAAACATACAGTGATTTACATACAATACGAACATCCCGAAAAAGGACAACCTGCAAAGGTTGCCCTTTTTTACTTTTCTCACAGAAAATCATCCTTGCCACAAAATACACGCACCACTTCCATTCATCTTCAAATGAATAAAGGACCTGATTCGATGACAATCCCCCAATAATCACGCCATAATTTCGGTATAAAGACACTCGTGAACGTCTTTGAATCGAAGTTGATTTGAAAGTGATACGTCTTTAATCCCTAAGTACACCCTGTATTCAACGGCAATACACCGCATGTTACCCTGAAAAAGGTTTATATGCAACAAAAACAATTACCAAAATCTTTAAGAAGATTTTAATGAAGTTTAGCGATCATTTTAACATTTTCTTCAAAAAAAAGGGGAGAAATATTGCGGTTTATTATGAATTTGATTATTTTTACCCACGCAAATTGTGAGAAAAACAAGACTATAATATTAAACTAATAACATGGAAGTAAAAAAATCACCTAAAGCAGATCTTGAAGGGAAAAAGACCATTTTCCTTGAGATCGGTTTTGTTATAGCTCTAGGGATTCTACTGAGTGCCTTCAACTGGAAAACCAACACGAAAGTAGAAGAAGGGTTTGTTATTACCCAAGAAGAGCAGGTTGAGGAGGAAATTATTCCTATTACTCAACAAATGATGAAACCACCACCTCCTCCTCCTCCAGCTCCGAAATTGACGGACTTGATCGAAATCGTGGAAGATGAATTAAGTATTGACGAAGAGCTTGAAATTGAAGATGTTGAAGCTGATGTTGAAAACAAAAATAATTATAACTTCGATTACGACGGAGATAGTTGGGGAGAAGAAGAGAGCGAGGGAGAAGCTGATATTTTCCAAGTAGTAGAAGATATGCCGCAGTTCCCCGGAGGTAGTGTACAAAAATGGATTGCGAAGAACGTGAAATACCCGATGATCGCACAAGAGAATAACATTCAGGGTAAAGTTTTCGTACAATTCGTGATCGAAAAAGACGGTAGTGTTAGCGACGTGAAAGTTGCCAGATCCGTTGACCCATCTTTGGATAAGGAGGCTATCCGCGTGGTAAAAGCCATGCCGAAATGGAAACCTGGAAAACAGAGAGGTAAACCGGTTCGAGTATCTTACACTGTACCTATCAACTTCCAGTTACAGTAAAAAGACATGTTAAATTATAACAAGGGGCTGTCGATCATCGTCAGCCCCTTCTTTTCCTATTTATGAGCGAATATTTTTACACGAAAAAAGAAGCAGAAAAAGCCATTCTTGTAGGTGTAGCACTACAATCAGAAAATATCAGCTACGACATGATGTGTGAATACTTGGACGAACTCGCATTCCTAGCAGAAACGGCAGGAGCGGAAACCGTGAAAATATTCACGCAAAATTTGAATAAGCCGGTAACGGCTACCTTTGTCGGTAAAGGAAAATTGGAAGAAATCAAAACATACGTCGAAGATAACGATATTGACTTGATTATTTTTGATGATGAACTAAGTCCGACACAAATCAGAAATCTGGAAAGAGAACTAAAAGGCAGAAAAGTCCTTGATCGTACCAACCTCATTCTGGATATTTTCGCCAAAAGAGCCCGTACGGCAGAAGCAAAAGCTCAAGTTGAACTGGCACAATATCAGTACTTACTTCCTCGTCTAACGGGTATGTGGACCCATTTGGAGAGACAAAAAGGAGGTATCGGACTTCGCGGTCCGGGTGAAAGTGAAATCGAGACCGACAGACGTATCATCCGGGACAAAATCACCCGCTTGAAAGAGCAGTTGGCCAAGATTGACAAACAGATGGTCACGCAACGCAAAAACCGCGGAAAACTCGTGCGAGTGGCCTTAGTGGGCTACACGAACGTGGGTAAATCCACGCTCATGAATCTTTTGAGTAAATCGGAAGTATTCGCAGAGAACAAGCTTTTCGCAACTTTGGATACCACGGTACGCAAGATAGCCATAAAGAACGTCCCACTACTGCTGGCGGACACGGTCGGTTTTATCCGTAAACTTCCCCACCACCTGGTAGAATCATTCAAATCCACGCTGGACGAGGTGAGAGAAGCAGATGTTATTTTGCATGTAGTTGACATCTCCCATCCCCAATTCGAGGATCAAATCCGGGTCGTGAACGAAACACTGGGTGAGTTAATGGATAATTCCAAACCCACGATTACCGTATTCAATAAAATAGACGCCTTCACGTACACGAAAAAGGAGGAAGATGACCTCACTCCCATCGAGCGGAAAAACTATAGCCTAGAGGACTTGAAACAAATGTGGATGTCCAAACAGGAAGGAGAAACCGTGTACATCTCGGCTAAATCCAAAGAAAATATCGAGGAATTGAAAGAAAAGATATACAATATTGCCAAAGACATTCACTCGGCACGTTTCCCGTTCAACGATTTCTTGTACCAAGATTTCGAAATAGACGAAGAGATAAAATAAGGCACCAATCAAAACAAAAAAATAGGGAAATCAGACCTTTTCCCTCTTCAGGAGCGACATTCGAATGTTGCTCCTTTTTATGCTGAAAATCAACTACATATATAATCATACATCTTTCACCTATTTTCCGAAAAAACCATTCGTTTATTTTGATTTCTGGCTAATTTTTTGTATATTAGAGGTATGAGCTTAACCATCATAAATAAACATTATGGAAGTAAAGAAATCATCAAAGGCAAACCTCGAAAACAAAAAAGGAATCTTCTTCGAGATCGGACTAATCGTAGCATTAGCCTGCATATTCCTTGCTTTCGAGTGGAAAGTCGACGTGAAGATGGAAGAAGGCTTCATAGTAATAAACACAGAAGAACAGTTGGACGAGGAAATCATACCCGTTACACAACGGATGCAACAAGCTCTTCCGCCACCACCTCCCGCACCTCGGTTAACCGACTTGATACAGATCGTAGATGAAGAAATAAATCTGGATGACAACTTGGATATCATGGACGTGGAAGCCAATGTTGCCAATCACGGAGTTTACGACTTTAGCGGTACGGGTAACGGGTACGAAGGTGAATACGGGTATGGAGATGAATATTCCGGAGAATCCGAAGTATTCGCGGTAGTTGAAGAGATGCCGAAATTCCCGGGAGGCAATGTACAAAAATGGATTTCCAAGCACATCAAATATCCGATGATCGCACAGGAAAACAACATCCAAGGTAAAGTTTTTGTACAATTTGTCATCGAGAAAGATGGTAGCGTTTCAAACGTAAAGGTTACCAGGTCCGTGGACCCTTCCCTAGACAAGGAAGCCATTCGTGTCATTCAATCCATGCCGAAATGGACCCCTGGGAAACAAAGACAGAAACCGGTAAGAGTATCTTTCACGGTTCCTATTAATTTTCAATTACAATAAATGAATAGAGGCTGTATTAAATACAGCCTCTATTCATTCATTTTATAAACTCACTTACTTTACCGTAATCAAGAAATAATTCTTTTTTCCGCTTTGCAAAAGGATAAACTTACCGCCGATCAAATATTCGGAAGTAACAATTAATTCTTTATCCTGCACTTTCTCCTTATTTATACTGATCGCATTTCCCTTCAATGCACGCCGAGCCTCTCCTTTTGAAGACATCATGGAAGTTTTCTCTGCCATCAAGTCCACAATATGAATTCCAGCCTCTAAATCAGTTCGTGCAACGTCAAATTGAGGCACCCCTTCGAAAACAGACAATAGCGTATCTTCATCCAAACGTTTCAACGCATCGGATGTTGCATTACCGAAAAGAATTTGGGAGGCCTCCAAAGCGGAATCATAGGCTTCTTCCCCGTGTATCAAACAAGTCACTTCCTTCGCCAGTACTTTCTGCAATTTTCTCAAATGCGGAGCTTCTTGATGCTCTGCAATCAAGGCATCAATCTCTGCCGGTGGTAATATCGTGAAAATCTTGATATACCGGGCTGCATCCTCGTCCGTGCTGTTCAGCCAGAATTGGTAGAATTTGTATGGAGAAGTCCGCCGTGGGTCCAACCACACGTTACCCGACTCTGTTTTCCCGAATTTCTTACCGTCACTCTTGGTCATTAACGGCCAAGTCAAACCATAAGCCTCCCCACCATCTTTCCGGCGAATCAATTCTCCACCCGTGGTGATATTTCCCCATTGATCGGAACCACCCATTTGCAACAAGCAGTTATAATTACGACGCAAGTACAAAAAATCATACCCTTGCACCAATTGATAGGTAAACTCCGTGAACGACATCCCGTTTGTCGAATCGGCACTCAATCGTTTTTTCACGGAATCCTTCGACATCATGTAATTCACCGTGATATGTTTTCCCACTTCCCGGATAAAATCGAGAAAAGAGAAGTTTTTCATCCAGTCATAATTATTCACCATGATCGCCGCATTCGGCTCGTTCGAATTGAAATCAATAAACTTGGACAACTGGGCTTTAATCCCCGCCATATTCTTCTGAATGGTATCCTCGTCCAACAAATTCCGTTCTAAGGATTTACCGCTGGGATCTCCAATCATACCCGTCGCTCCACCAATCACGAAAATCGGTTTATGTCCAGCCATCTGCAAATGTTTCATCATCATAACCGACACGAGGTGACCGATATGCAACGAATCAGCCGTAGGGTCGATTCCAACATAAGCCGTCGTTTGCTCTTTTGCTAATTGTTCTTCGGTTCCCGGCATGATATTATGGATCATCCCTCTCCATCTTAGTTCTTCAACAAAATTCATCGATTCTTAATTTTTAATTCGCCTTTGGCGAGTTATAGGTTAACAAGTTACAAGTTTTTCAACTCTTATCTTTTAGTTTTTAGCTTACTTTATCGTGCTTTCGTAAACGCCATTTGCAAAGTTAACAAAAGGTTTGTACAACAAGCTATCACTTTTCGTTTTTGCCGAAATAAAATCATAACGAACGTCCAGCGCATTCACGATGAAAAGCACCACACATACCACAATAGCAGCTTTCAACACGCCCAGCACGATCCCGAATAACTTGTTAAACAATCCCAATGAAACCATATCAATCAACTTGGTCAACAATTTTCCAAGCAGATGCATCACGATAATAACCAGCAGAAAAGTCACGGCGAAAGCGATATAATAGGCATACGACTCCGGCAAAGCCACGAAATCTTTCAAAAAGCCCTCCACGTTCGCAGCATATCTCAACGAGATAAAAACTCCTAACACCAACGCAAACAACGTTGACATTTCAACAATCAACCCCAGACTAAACCCTTTATAAGCCCCGTATACCAACGGTAGCAATATAATCACATCAATGTAATTCACCGTTAAATTATTAATCACTTCATTTTAGATTTCAAAGATAAACAATTGTCCACGTTTCATCACAAAATCGGGATAATAATATTGAAAAAATCCACAACTTTCTCCCTCTCAACTTCCATCGATCTTTCACATATCATTTCATTTTCAGTATCCACACTTCAATTTTCAATTATTTATGCCTTAAACTGACAAATTCTTACTATTTTCGCACAATGTTTATGCCAGAATTAAAATTGAAAATTTATGTATAGAACACATACTTGTGGGCAGCTAAGAATGGAAAACGTGAATGAAAGCGTTTGTCTTAGCGGATGGGTACAAAAAGTACGGAAACTTGGAGCCATGACTTTCGTGGATCTCCGTGACCGTTATGGGATTACCCAATTGGTTGTCGAGGAATCGGCTCCCGAAGAAATTAAAGCTAACGTGGCAAAGCTCGGACGTGAATTCGTGATCCAGGTAAAGGGTACGGTGATCGAAAGAGCCAGCAAAAACAATAAAATACCGACAGGCGACATCGAGATTATCGTGAATGAATTGAGTGTTCTGAGCGAATCGGAAGTACCGCCTTTCACGATCGAGGATCAAACCGACGGGGGTGATGAAATCCGGATGAAATACCGTTACTTGGATTTACGTCGTTCCTGTGTTCGCAAAAATCTGGAATTACGCCACCGCATGGCACAATTGACCCGGAACTATTTGAGTAACTTGAACTTTATCGAGGTAGAGACCCCGGTATTAATCAAAAGTACACCTGAAGGGGCCCGCGATTTCGTGGTACCTTCCCGAATGAACCAAGGCCAATTCTACGCCTTGCCACAAAGTCCGCAGACCTTCAAGCAATTGCTGATGGTTTCCGGTTTCGACCGCTATTTCCAGATCGTGAAATGTTTCCGAGACGAGGATTTACGGGCTGACCGTCAACCCGAATTCACACAGATCGACTGCGAAATGTCATTCGTGGAACAAGAAGACGTGTTGGAAGTTTTCGAAGGTTTGATCAGTCACCTGTTCAAAGAAGTTCGTGGCGTGGATATTCCCAAACTGGAAAAAATGACCTGGATGGATGCCATGGAGCAATACGGATGTGATAAACCGGACCTTCGTTTCGGGATGAAAATCATGGATTTGACTGCCGTTGCCAAAGGGAAAGATTTCGCCGTGTTCAACGATGCTGAATATATCGGGGCTATCTGCGCACCTAAATGTGCCGGATATACCCGTAAACAACTGGACGAGTTGACAGAATTCGTGAAACGCTCACAGATCGGGGCCAAAGGATTGGTTTACGTGAAATACAACGAGGACGGAACATTCAAATCCTCTGTTGATAAATTCTACACGGAAAGCGACTTGAAAGTATGGGCAGAAACCTGCAAGGCAGAACCGGGAGACCTAATTCTGATTCTAGTAGGTCCGAAATTCAAAACCCTCCCCCAATTGTGCGAGTTACGTTTAGAGATGGGTAATCGTCTGGGATTACGGGATAAGGATGTCTTCAAACCGTTGTGGGTAGTAGACTTCCCTTTGTTGGAATGGGACGAGGAAACCCAACGTTTTTACGCGATGCACCACCCGTTCACTTCTCCCAAGCCGGAGGATATTCCATTAATGGATACCGACCCGGGTAAAGTACGTGCCAATGCTTACGACATGGTCATTAACGGCGTGGAAGTTGGTGGTGGTTCTATCCGTATTCACGATTCGGCATTGCAATCCAAAATGTTCGATTGTCTAGGTTTCACGCACGAGGCCGCACAGGCTCAGTTCGGATTCCTTATGGGAGCATTCAAATTCGGGGCTCCTCCTCACGGTGGTATCGCGTTCGGTTTCGACCGGTTAGCCTCTATGTTCGCCGGGTTGGATTCTATCCGCGACGTGATTGCCTTCCCGAAGAACAACTCCGGGCGTGACGTGATGATTGACTCCCCTTCTGAAATCTCTCCGGAGCAATTCAAGGAACTGGGCATTCAATTGAAAACAAATTAATTTACGATTTATGAATTACGATTTACGATTACAAAAGCGTTGGCTTGCGGACGAGAAATCTAAAATCATAAATCTTTAAATCTAAAATTAATAAGGTGTTTTTTAAAGACGTCATAGGACATGAAGAGATAAAGCAAAGACTGATTACTTCCCTGCAAATGGGAAGAATCAGTCATGCACAACTCTTTTCCGGTGATACGGGAGCGGGATCACTTGCCCTAGCGTTAGCTTTCACGCAATACCTCTTCTGCACGGGCGACAAACATGAAGACGCTTGTGGGGTCTGCCCGGAGTGTAAGAAGATGCAGAAATTGATCCACCCGGATTTACACTTTGTCTTTCCCGTGGTAAAATCTGCCAAAATAAAAACACCGATCAGTGACGAGTATATCAACGAGTGGCGCAATCTTCTACTCAAAAGTCCATACATAGACATGGAAGAATGGCTGGGAGCCATGGGTGCAGACGAGAACGCTCAAGCCTTGATATACACGGAAGAAAGCGGGAACATCCTCCGAAAACTCAACCTGAAATCCTTCGAATCGGACTACAAGGTCATGATCATCTGGTTACCCGAAAAGATGAAAACGGAATGTTCCAACAAACTTTTAAAGATATTGGAAGAACCTTATCCAAACACGTTATTCCTGCTGGTCACCGAACACGCAGAGGAAATCATTACCACGATTCTCTCGCGAACCCAACGGATCAAGGTATCCCCTCTGACCCAAGAAAACATCGCAGAACAACTGGTTCTTCAAAAACACCTGGTCCGTGACTCGGCCAATCAAGTCGCTCACGTGGCATCTGGTAGCTGGCTGAGAGCCCTCCGTATGCTGAACGAGACCGACGAATCTGTTTACAATCAAGAGAAATTCGTGCAGATGATGCGTCTCTGCTGGGAACGGAAAATGCTCCCCGTTAACGAATTTGTCAATGAACTTGCTTCTCTCGGAAGAGAAAAGCAAAAAAGTTTTCTGATGCATTGCATCCGTATGTTACGGGAAAACTTTGTCAGAAACTTTGGTATTGAAAAAATAGTATACATGACTGAACGGGAGAAAACTTTCTCCACAAGATTCTCTCCCTACGTTCATGAAGGCAATATTATTCCCCTTTTCGATGAATTTGAACGCGCATATAGCGACATCATCCGGAACGGGAACGGGAAAATAATTTTCACGGATCTCTGCATCAAAGTGATGCAAAATATCAGACCGTGAAAAACATGAAAAACTAAAAGATATAAACTAAAAATTGAACAATTGAAACCCAAAAATAAATATCACATCATTTTCAATTTTCAATTTTCAATTAATACAATATGAGCGAGATAAACGAAGAAGAAGTACAGAATAACTCCGAAAACAAAAATATAAAGCAACAACCACAGGTTGTCCCCGTGATTGACCACCGCCTGCTGGCAGGAAAACTCACGGTCTATAACTGGATGGAAGATACCCCGGAAGGATGCACGCCTTCTGAAATCGTGGAAGTCCGGTTTAAAAACACAAGGAAAGGTTTTTATTTAAACAATAGTAACCTGAAATTGAATATAGGGGACATCGTAGCCGTGGAGGCAGCTCTTGGACATGACATCGGGATCGTATCTCTCACGGGAGAACTCGTGCGGGAACAGATGAGACTGAAAAAAGTCGACTTGGAACGTAATCCCTTGAAAAAGATATACCGTAAGGCCAAACCCCACGACATCGAGAAATGGCAACAGGCCATCGCCTTGGAACACGACACGATGATCCGTTCACGTGTTATCGCTGCCGACCTTGGACTTGACATGAAGATCGGGGACGTGGAGTACCAAGGGGACAAGACAAAAGCCATTTTCTACTACATAGCCAATGACCGCGTGGATTTCCGGAAACTAATCAAGATTCTGGCAGAAACATTCCACATCCGGATCGAGATGAAACAGATCGGGGCCCGTCAGGAGGCAGGACGTATCGGGGGAATCGGGTCATGTGGACGTAAATTATGCTGTTCCACGTTCATCACGAACTTTATTTCCGTTTCCACTTCTGCCGCCCGTTATCAGGACATTTCCTTGAACCCGCAAAAACTGGCAGGACAATGTGGCAAGCTGAAATGTTGTCTGAATTACGAGGTCGATGCTTATATTGACGAGCAAAAAGATTTCCCGTCCACCAATATCTGGCTGAATACGGGAGAAGGTATGCTCTATCACCAGAAAACAGACATTTTCGGTCGCAATATGTCCTACACTTTCGACAAAGAAGGACGCGGTACATTGATCAAACTATCCGTTGCCCGCGTGAAAGAGATCATCGCCATGAACAAACGGGGACAAATTCCGGCAAAAGCTGTCGATGTCGAAAAAGAAGAACAAGTGAACATCGGTTACACAGACGGGGTGGGAGAAGAAAGCTTGAATCGTTTTGACGAGAAAAAACAAAATCAAGGCAAACGAAATCACTCCAGAAACCGTAATAACCGGAAAAACAACCAGAAAGAGAACAACAACACAAATAACGAGAATAAACCCAAGGAGAATCCGGGGAACAACACGGGGAACAAGCCTGAAAACAGGAACGAGAATAAAAACGAAAACAGGCAAGGCAACAAGCCCAAGCACCGCCCCGAAAACCGGAATAATAACCAACAGGGTAATCGTTCCAACGAGAAACCGGCCAATCGCCCGGACGGACTGAAAGTGTTACGTAAACAAGAAAAAAACAATAAACCGGAAAACAAGGAAAATAATAAACCTGCTGAACAATGAACAATTATAGACCCTTCGCCGGGATCACCCCGGCAGTAAAGATCATTATCATTATCAACGTACTCGTTTTCCTGGCCATAAACATGATCGGCCAGAGATCGAACGTTGATCTTGTCAATATACTTGGAATGCACTTGCCTCAATCCCAGTATTTCCAAATCTACCAGTATATCACGCATATGTTCACGCAAGAAGGGCTTACTCACCTTTTCTTTAACATGTTTGCCGTGTTCATGTTCGGCCGGATACTGGAATCGGTATGGGGTACCAAACGTTTTATTATTTACTATTTTGTTACCGGATTAGGCGCTGCCGCACTCCACTCGCTGGTAAGTTTGTACGGTCTGCACAATATGCAGGAACAATTCTACGCATTCCAAAGTACTCCCGACGCAGGAGTCTTTGCAGAATTTGTGCGTTCTCATGTAAGCAACCCTAGATTGCTTTCGGAACTCATGCAATTCGTCGATGCTTGGAATGCCGCTCCTGCCAGTGCCCAATTTGCCGGACAGGCAGAATATTACATGCAAGGTATAATTCAAGCCTACACCAATGTCCCGACGATCGGAGCTTCTGGAGCAGTCTTTGGTATATTGCTGGCATTCGGAATGTTATTCCCGAACACGGAGTTATACTTGATGTTCATTCCGATCCCGATCAAAGCGAAGTATTTCGTACTTTTGTACGGTGCCGCAGAATTGTTCTTCGGTTTACAGAACTCGGTAGGTGACAACGTGGCTCACTTCGCACACTTGGGTGGTATGCTCTTCGGTTTCTTCCTGATTCTTTATTGGCGAAAACACAGCAAGAAGTTTTACTAGAAAAAGATAGGTTATGTACAACAGGGCGTATGGATCGAATTTTTCAGGTGGAATCTGGAATGGGATAAAGAACTCCTTCAAACAAGGAACGGCACTTACCCGCCTGATCTATATCAATATCGGAGTTTTTCTCGTCATCAAGCTTCTGGAAGTATTCTTCGTACTGGCTGGACAACGGGGATTTGAACAACTCCTGTTGCCTTACGTGGGAGTTCCTGCACTACCGGAACGTCTGCTTTACACGCCGTGGACGATAATTACCTATATGTTCACCCAGTTCGGGTTTCTACACTTGTTGTTCAATATGCTCTGGCTGTACTGGTTCGGTTCGATCTTTCAAAACACGTTCTCCAGCCAGAAACTCACGGGAGTGTATCTCCTTGGGGGAATTACAGGGGCTATCATTTACATGGCAGCCTACGCCTTGTTTCCCGCTTTCGAGTTTGAACGTTACCAGTCGTGGGCCATCGGGGCCTCGGCATCCGTCATGGCCATTGTGTTCGCCGTGTGTACTTACCATCCGAACTACAAGATATATGTGTTTCTGATCGGTCCGGTGAAACTTATTCATCTAGCGATCTTCACGGCTGTCATAGATCTTCTAAGTATCCCCAACGGTAATGCGGGAGGGCATATTGCCCACCTCGGGGGAGCCTTGTTCGGTTATCTTTTCACCTTGTCTTTCCGTCGCAATCTCGATTTGACCAAAGGACTTTCATCCTTCTTCACCAAGTTAGGCAACAGCCGCCCATTCCGGAAGAAGACCATGAGAGTCAAGTACAAAAAGAAAGTCTCGGACATGAATGACATGGAGTATAACGAGTACAAAAAACGAAAAGACGACCGTATCAACAGCATCTTGGACAAAATCTCCAAACATGGTTATGAAAGCTTGACAAAAGAGGAAAAGGAGATACTGTTCAAATCAAAAAGTAATTGAATATGGAAGATTATAAATCATCATTAAATTTAAAATTAATTGGGTCGATTATTTGACATTATCATGAGAATTGTCACGATCATCGCCATGATCGGATTATTTGGGAGCTATACCGCACCCTATATTAATCCTAACGTGTTTTATTTTTCATCCCTGCTAGGCTACACCTATCATTATTTATTGATTGTAAATATTATCCTGCTGCTTTACTGGATTGCACGCTGGAAAAAGATAGCTATTCTATCCATACTAATTATCGCAGCCGGGTACCCGTTAATTACCACTTACTATGGATTGAACCCGCAAACTGTACCCGATGCCCCCCACAACCTTTCCATCATGACTTACAATATCCAGATGCTAGGGATAGGTGAAAAGGATGCACCGGCAAAGATCGTGGACTATATTAACAATAGTGATAACGATATTGTTTGTATGCAGGAATTTCCTCAACGGGAAGCCTCTTTCAAAAAATTCCCGGCCTACCCGTATTATCACCGCCATCGGGATGTTGCGCTCGTCTCCCGCTATCCGATTATTAACAAAGGTGTGATTAATTTCGACAAGGGACATTCGGCCGCCTGCGTTTATGGAGACATTACCATCGGTAAAGACACGATCCGGGTATACTCTATACATCTTGAATCCTACCGGTTAGGCAAAAATGAACAGCAGATATACAAGAAACTCACCAGTGGCAACACGCAAAATGCCACGCAAGGCGTCAAGACGATATCTTCTCGTCTGGTTACCGCCAACCGGAACCGGGCAAAACAGGCGCAAATAATAAAAGATCATATGCAACAATCCCCCTACCCGGTTATCATTTGCGGGGATTTCAACGATACCCCGATCTCCTTCGCCTACCACACGTTGTCCGAAGGGATGAAAGATTGTTTCATCGAAAAAGGACGTGGCCTCGGAAACACGTATATCGGGGAGTTCCCCTCGTTCCGTATTGACCACATCCTGCACACACCAACACTCGGCACCGTATCTTATACCCGTGATACCGTTAAGTATTCCGATCATTATCCGGTGCAAAGTGATATTCGATTTTAGATTTCAAATTTCAATAAATTATTCCCAACCATTTTCTATTTTCAAATATTTATCTATATTTGCAACCACAAATGGGGAATTAGCTCAGTTGGCTAGAGCGTTTGAATGGCATTCAAAAGGTCGTCGGTTCGATTCCGATATTCTCCACGAATAGAAATAAGATGCTAATATTCAGCATCTTATTTCTATCTTACTTCTTTCTAAATTTACTTTTTTAAGAATCAAGCCTACAACGTATCAATTCCTCCTTCTCGAAACCAACTTGGGATTATCTTATATGTACTTTATTCTCCGGGCTATAAACAAACGCTACCACGAGCATCTTTCCCACCGTGAAAGAATTACCATAACATAATTAACGACGCTTTCCCGAAAAAAAGAATAACGGATTAAACTCGTTGTCCTTTTTTTCGTAAATTAGCCACAAATAAAAACTGGAGTTTATGGAACAGGAGCGCCAAGAAGAGAACCAGAAACTGACAAAAAAAATCAGCCCGTATAAAATCATATACCCCATCATTATCGGGTTGGCCGTGGTCTCTTACATGTTATATAAAGAATTCGATCCCAAAGCATTTGACATGATCACCTTTACATGGAACACCGTGTTCTGGTTATTCGTTGCCGTCCTGTGCATGGCCATTCGGGATTTCGGGTATGTCATTCGAATTAAAATACTATCGGGAGGAAAATTGAACTGGATTCAGTCCATCCGGATCATATTCCTCTGGGAATTCACCTCGGCCATAACTCCCTCCGCTATCGGGGGAACCAGCCTAGCAATCCTTTTCGTGCATAAAGAAGGAATCGGGGTCGGGAAAAGTTCCGCCATGGTCATGGCAACCTCCTTTCTGGATGAATTGTACTTCATCATCATGTTTCCACTCATACTGCTGTTCGTCAACCACCAAGCACTGTGGGAAATGCCGGACACTACGAAAGCCGTGGCCGACGGGTTAATTCTCGTCGCCATTATCGGATATGGAGTGAAACTTGCCTACCTACTCGTGTTAAGCTACGGGTTATTCAAGAACCCACGGGGCTTGAAATGGCTAATCATGAAATTATTCCGGTGGCGTATTCTCCGTAAATGGCGTCATGATGCCAACGAGGCCGGAACCGATATTATCCGGAATTCTCACGAATTAAGAAGTATGCCGTTCTCCTTCTGGTTAAAAACATTCGGAGCCACCTTCTTCTCGTGGACAGCACGTTACTGGGTGGTAAATGCCATTCTCGTGGCTTTTTGGTTCGGACGTTATGATTGGGCGCAACATTTTCTTATCTTTGCACGACAACTCGTCATGTGGATCATGATGCTGGTAAGCCCGACACCAGGTGGTAGCGGTTTCGCGGAATTCGTCTTCTCCAAATACCTAGGGGAATTCCTTCCGAGCGCCGGGGTTGCCATAGCGATGGCTATTTTATGGAGGCTCATCAGCTACTACCCTTACCTGTTTATCGGGGCATTTATCGTACCGAAATGGATTGCCCGTAGTTTTGGCAAGACATCGAAGAAAACGAAAACGAACAATTAAAGATTTAACGTGCTAAGGAATAGAAATCATGGGACTATTTAAACAACCAGAATATCGCCGTTTCAACCCGAAACCCCGCTATTGGGACCCGGAGGCTGAAGCCAGAAAAGAACGAGAGAAACGCATTCGCACAGAACTGGGTCTGCCGGAAGAGGGAGATGAATATATTCCCGATGTCAGAGCTGGATTGCAAAAGGAGTATGCTAAACGTAAAAGTGAACGTGGTGGATTGCGCCTCGGTTACGCAACCCGTCTCTTTATGATACTCATCATTATATTGATCGCAATCTTTTATTTGGCGACTTACAAGATTGATCTTATCATGAAATTATTCTAAGGATTCCGGTATGGCAGACGTGATTCAATTATTACCCGACTCGGTAGCGAACCAGATTGCGGCAGGAGAGGTCGTACAACGTCCGGCCTCCGTGGTGAAGGAATTAATGGAAAATGCCCTTGATGCCGGGGCTACAAAAGTACAAGTTATCCTAAAGAATGCGGGCAAAGGATTCATCCAGGTCATTGATGACGGGAAAGGAATGTCCCCGAGAGATTCCCGCATGGCTTTTGAACGCCATGCCACATCCAAAATATCCTGCGCACAGGATTTGTTCAATATCCGCACGATGGGATTCCGCGGAGAAGCCCTTGCATCGATTGCATCCGTGGCAGAAGTGGAATTACGCACCAAACGGGAAGAGGATGAACTGGGCACCTACCTCTTCGTGGCCGATTCTGAATTAAAAAAACAGGAAAATATCAATTGTTCCCGGGGAACAAATATGCTAGTTAAAAACCTGTTCTACACGATTCCTGCCCGGCGAAAATTTCTGAAATCGGACACCACGGAACTCCGTAATATTACCACGGAATTCTTACGGGTAGCCCTTACTGCCCCGGATATTGCGTTCACGCTCGTCAACAACGGAAATGAAATATACAACCTGCCCGCATCCGGCTTGCGCCAGCGCATCGTAAATGCCTTCGGGAAAACGATTAATACAAAACTACTTCCGGTTAATTGCGAAACGGGGATCGTCACCATCAATGGTTTCGTGTGCATCCCCCAGCACGCCCGGAAAACTTACGGGGAACAGTATTTTTTCGTGAACAACCGGTTTATGAAACATAACTTTTTCCATAAAGCAATCACGGAAGCCTATGCCGGCTTGATTAGCGGAGACATGATTCCCTCGTATTTCCTTTATTTCACGGTGGATCCTTCCATCATAGATGTGAACATCCACCCGACAAAGACAGAGATCAAATTTCAAGACGAGAGTGCTATATTCCAGATTGTACTGGCCAGCGTGAAAGAGGCTTTGGGAAAATTCAACGTAACCCCGACAATTGACTTTGACACGGAAGACAAGGTTGACTTCACAATTCCCGACTCACCGATTCTCCCGAAGGTCCCCAAGGTCAGTTATAACCCCCATTACAACCCGTTCAACTATTCCACCTCGATCTCGAAAGAAGATTCAAATTTCGAACAGTTAGGCGGTAATAGTTCACGCCAGGACTTCGAAGCCCGGCACAAGGAACAAGTTCCCGCGAACTGGGATACACTCTTCGCCGGATTGGAAGATAAAATCGAAGAGGTACAAACTGAAATACCAGAAATGGCAGAGAAACAAGAGGATCACGAAGGAATCATCTCTTTCGTGCAAATGAAAGGCAGGTTCATTGTCACGCCCGTTCATTCCGGCTTGATGTTTATTGATCAGAAACGGGCGCACGAACGGGTGCTATACGAACGTTATCTGGAAACCTTGTCACACCAACAAATCTGCGGACAAAAAAGCCTGTTTCCCGAAACACTGGAACTCTCGGCTGAAGATTTCCTACTCGTAAAAGAAATCATGGACGATCTGGCCATGTTAGGTTTTGAACTCGGAGAATTCGGAAAGAATTGCTACGCCATCTACGCCACCCCGTCCGACTTGTCAACTTCTCGCGGAAAAGAAGTGCTTATCAGCCTTATTGAACATTACAAGAACACGGAAGGTTCAATCCGGGATAAAATGAGAGAGCGCATAGCCCTATCGCTCGCGAAGGCGGCATCGCTGGATTACAATACCCCACTGGACAAACAGGAAATGAGCGATCTGTTCGACAACTTGTTTGCCTGCCAGCACCCCAATTACACGGCTGACGGCAAGACAATCATCCACATTCTGAAAAATGAGGACGTGACCCAGTGGTTTAAATAAAAAACTATTTTTCTTTCAGATAAGCCCGCAACGTTTTCGCTGTTTCGGGATCAGAAGGTCGTGACATATCCGAATTGATAATACGTCCATCCGGAGCGATCAAAATAAAACGAGGGATTCCGCGAATCATGTAAAAATCCATGAAAGAACGATCACTCCCCATATATAATTGTACTTCTCCCTTAGGATTCTCCCGCACCCGCTTTTCCCAGACTGCACGGTCATTATCACAAGAAACAGCCACAAACACGATATTTTCATCTTCAAACTCTTTCTCCAGTTTCTCCCAAGCCAGATTTTCATAGCGACAAGGAACACCCCAAGTAGTCCACACGTTAATGAACAGGTATTTCCCTCTGAAATCTTCCAATTCGACAGCTTGCCCGGCAATATCCGTAAACATAAAATCAAAAGCAGGACTACCGGAGACAATTTTCGCACAACGATCATAAATCTCTTGAAACCGTTTCCGCAATGTCGGGTCCTTCACGTAAAAATCATACACCCGCAAGACATCATCAATATGCTCATCAATTCCCACACCAAGCAAATAAGCATAAGCGTAATGATCGATCAGGAACTCCACCAACGTCTCGTTCGTCAAATGGTGAATCACGTAATCAAACTGCGCCATCACTTGTTTGTAGGCATCCAACTCCTTCATGTGGTACGTACTGATCAACGAAACCAAAGACGCCATTCCTTCCTGGTACTCCTTTAGAACCAATAACTTCTCATCCTCTTTAATCAATTTTTTGATACAGGAAAGATAAGCGGTATCCGGCTGATAATCCGTGTTTCCCGTACTCCAAGCATGATACAAAGGGTAATTTTCCAACGCTTTATAAGTGGAAAACTTGATCCGGTTCCGTTCCATCTCAGTAAAAGCGGCATCGAAACCCATGGTATCCAGATAATGAAACTGCTCTTGAATCAAGTCCTTCAACCGGCCTAAAAACTCCGGGGCATTCAATTCATAATCGACAGACAGATTCTTCATGACCTGACTATTCAAATAACTATTCTTGGGTGAGCCGTCTCCTTCAAAACGGATATTCCCTTTAGCATGATCCCCGTAAATATATATTTGTAATGTCGTTCCGCCTTCAATAAACAAAGGAAGACGATCCTTTCCATATTTTAACGTTGCGTATCCGCATTCGCCCCCTGTCAGCATCAATTTGGCGTAGCCGGAGTCATCCACTTCAATTTCCCGTTCCACCCCGTTAACCATCAGCTCCGGCTGTATCCCCGAAGACCCGATAAGATTAAACTCCACAACCGTTTTCCGGGTATTACAACACCACATCAATAATATCAAGATCAATATTATGCCTCCAAATTTTCCCATTATCTAACGCACCAATGTTACAATTTGCTAAATTAATTATAAATTCTTTTAACCCGAGTTAATGTCCTGACTTTAACTTTTTATTAACGTATCATACCTTGTTATTTAAATCAAGTCCAAATAGCTTTACACACGCTTAAAATGATTAAAAATATGAACAACATGGATAAAAAACAGGCCCTGCATTACCACGCAATGGGACGTCCCGGAAAGATTGAAGTCGTTCCGACAAAACCACATAGTACACAATATGATCTTTCACTGGCCTATTCTCCAGGGGTAGCGGAACCCTGCCTAGAAATCCAGAAGAATCAAATTGATGCCTATAAATACACAGCCAAGAGCAACTTGGTCGCCGTAATTTCAAATGGGACAGCCGTACTCGGACTAGGAGATATTGGTGCCTTGTCCGGCAAACCCGTCATGGAAGGGAAAGGATTATTGTTTAAAATATTCGCAGACATCGACGTGTTTGACATCGAACTCGACACGAAAGACGTGGATAAATTCATCGAAACGGTAAAAATGATCTCCCCAACTTTCGGGGGAATAAATCTGGAAGATATTAAAGCACCCGAATGTTTCGAAATCGAACGCCGACTCAAGGAAGAACTGGATATTCCTGTGATGCACGACGACCAACACGGGACAGCCATTATTTCGGCTGCCGGATTACTAAATGCCCTCGAACTCAACGGGAAAAAAATTGATTCCATTCGTGTTGTGGTCAACGGGGCCGGAGCCGCAGCCATTTCCTGCGCTCGCCTTTATAAAGCATTGGGCGTAAAGAAAGAGAACATAATCATGTGCGACAGCAAAGGAGTCATCTACACGGGAAGAGCCGGACTCAACGCAGAAAAAGAAGAATTTGCCGTTGAGACCTCTGTCCGCACACTAACCGAAGCTCTAGTCGGGGCCGATATGTTTTTAGGTCTTTCCGTCGCTGATATATTGAGTGAAGAGATGATTCAAAGTATGGCCAAAGACCCGATCGTATTCGCCCTTGCTAACCCGAATCCGGAAATCAGCTATGAAAAAGCGATCCACAGCCGACCGGACATCATTTTTGCCACGGGACGCTCGGATTACCCGAACCAAATCAATAACGTACTCGGTTTCCCGTATATTTTCCGGGGAGCATTAGATGTACAAGCCCGGAGTATTAACGAGGAGATGAAACTTGCCGCCACTTACGCACTGGCTGAATTGACGAAAGAACCCGTTCCTGAAAACGTGAAAATGGCATACAATGACCCGTCCATTGCTTTCGGCCGGAATTACATCATTCCCAAACCTTTGGACACTCGTCTGATCAGTCGCATCGCCCCTGCCGTGGCAAAAGCCGCCATCGAATCGGGAGTTGCTCGCACGGAAATCGAAGACTGGGATGCCTACCGGGATCAACTGGAAAAACGTATGGGTCAAGATGAAAGACTCATGCGCCGAATGACCCGCAAAGCCAAAACTAACCCCAAACGGATCGTGTTCGCAGAAGGAGCCGATATAAAAACCCTGATGGCCGTACAGGAGATTCTTTCCGAAAAGATCGCTCATCCCGTACTCATCGGCAACAAAAACGAAATCGAAACTCTCCAAAAACAATATAAATTAGAATTACCCGAACTAACCATTTTCGACCCGGCAAAAGAGATCGACAAAATAAATCAGTACACCCAGGCTTATTACGAAAAAAGACAAAGAAAAGGGATCATCCTTGAACAAGCCAAAGAATTGATGAAGAACCCGAATTTCATCGGTTTAATGATGGTGGAATCAGGAGAGGCAGACGGTTTCATTTCCGGGATTCACTCTAATTATCACGACGTACTCCGAGCAGCCAAAGACATCATCGGCCTAAGAGCTTGTTGTAAATATGCCGTGGGTATGCACATCGTGACCAATAAAAAAGGAACTTATTTCCTAGCCGACACGACAGTCAACAGTCATCCGTCAGCCGACACGCTGGAGTGCGTGACCGTCCTCACCTACGAGGCTGTAAAACAATTCAACGTGGAACCAGTTGTCGCCCTCACCTCATACTCCAATTTCGGGGAATACCGCTTGGGTAGCCCAGCACAGATACAAGAGGCTGTTGACACGCTTCATCGTAAATACCCCGAAATCCTGGTTGACGGCGAAATGTCCGCATCCATCGCATTCAATACCGAATTGCGACAAGCTCGTTTCCCATTCTCCCCTCTGGCAGATAAGGACGTGAACACGATTATCTTCCCGAACCTCAGCTCCGGAAGTATAGCCTTAGGCGTGTTGCAAGAACTAGGAAACAACGAAATCATCGGTCCCGTTCTACTCGGTTTGAATAAACCCATACATATTTTACAAATGGGATGTAGCGTGAGAGATATTGTTTACATGACCACCTTGGCCGTAACAGATGCACAGAAAGAAATGCCGGTGGATATGTGCCGAATCTGATAATTTTAGATTTACGATTTATGATTACAAAAGCTAGAATCATAAATCGTAAATCTAAAAATTATAAATTATTTTACCGGAATCTTTTCCACCCTTCTTTGGTGACGACCACCTTCAAAATCCGTTGACAAGAAAACGTCTACCACATTTTGAGCTTCCTCGTAAGCAATGAAACGAGCAGGCAATCCAACCACGTTTGCATTATTATGCTGACGCGCCAAAGCAGCAAGCTCCATGTTCCAGCACAAAGCACAACGAATACCTTGATGTTTATTAGCGGTCATGGAAATGCCGTTACCACTTCCACAAATGGCAATTCCTCTTTCATACTCGCCAGCCTCCACGGCTACGGCCATCGGATGAGCTGTATCCGGATAGTCCATACTCTCGGCAGAATAAGTACCAAAATCTTTTACTTCATGACCTTTTTCACGAAGATATTTTACCAACCGTTCCTTGTACTCGTAACCGGCATGGTCACATGCTATCGCTATTTTCATCTCTTTAAAATTATTATCTTTAACTATAAAACAAAAGTTGACTTGTTATCGTTTGCAAGTTTACATAGAAACTTTTTAACTTGCAACTTGAAACCTGTCAACTTCTAACAAAAAAGGGATTCTTCCGAATCCCCCTTTTATCATCAAAGAATCAATTTATATCCTTTTCCGTGAACATTAATAATTTCCACCGACGGATCTTTCTTCAAATGTTTACGCAACTTCGTGATATAAACATCCATACTTCTAGCATTAAAGTAATTGTCGTCAGCCCAGATATTCTTCAAAGCGTAGTTTCTCTCCAATACTTTGTTTACATTCAAGCACAACAGACGAAGTAACTCAGACTCTTTCGTGGTCAATTTTTGTTCTTCTTCCCCGTCAAACAAGGTCTGTTTCTTAGAATTGAATGTTAACTTACCAATTTTAAAGATCTCTTGTTCATCTTCCGGCTTTAACCCAGTTGATCTTCTCAAGACAGCCTCGATACGCAGCAACAACTCTTCCATACTGAAAGGTTTGCTCATATAATCGTCGGCTCCTAACTTGAATCCTTCCAACACATCTTCTTTCATCGACTTAGCCGTCAAGAAAATAATCGGAATTTCGCTATTGATCTGTCTAACTTCTTTCGCAAGCGTAAAACCATCTTTTTTAGGCATCATCACGTCGAAAATGCAAATGTCAAACGGCTCGTTCAAAAACCTTTCATATGCAATCTCTCCATCCTCACATAAAACGGTCTCAAAACCTTTAGCTCTCAAATATTCTTTAAGAAGCATACCCAAGTTGGTATCATCCTCTGCCAATAAAATTTTAATTTTCTCATCCATAGCTATGTTGTTTTAAATAATTCTCATTTTTTAATTCTCTGTAAAAATATACGAATTTAGAAAAATAAGGTTCTCTTTATTTTTTGCTTTTTTACGGTTAAAGGTAAAATGATGTCAAAACAGCTACCTTTTTCAAGGGAGCTTTCCACGTCTATCCTTCCACCATGAGCCTCAACGATTTTCTTCACATATGATAGTCCCAAGCCGAATCCCTTCACGTCATGCAAATTCCCCGTGGACACACGATAGAATCTCTCGAAGATCAACTTCTGATCTTTCTTAGCAATTCCTATGCCATTATCAATGACACTTATTATAATTTCTTTATCTTTATTACGAGTATAAATGGTAATTTCTGGTGGTTTTACACAATATTTTATCGCATTATCCACGAGATTGGAAATCACATTCGTCACATGCACCTCATCCGCAAGCACTTCATCTTGATCTGCCTCAAGATAAGCAGAGAACTTACCCCCTTTATCCTCCACACGTAAGCTAAATTTAGGCAATAAATCTTCAATCAACTGATTAATATTTATATTCTTTAGCTTTAATTTCATCCGGGTTTCCGTGAACAAAGCCGTTTGCAACACCCGTTCTACCTGGAAAGTTAAACGTTTACTCTCATCTCGGATAATCGTGGCCACCCGGTCAATGGTCTCCGGGGTATTCGTCACCGCCCCGTCCTTCAACATCTGCGATGCCAAAGAAATTGTCGCAATCGGAGTTTTGAACTCGTGCGTCATATTATTAATAAAGTCATTCTTGATAACCGACAACTTTTTCTGCCGAACAATAACGATCAGACAGAACACGGCACAAAACACGATAGCAATCGTGATCAGCACCCCAGGCAGAACCATCCACACGGAACCGGCCGTATCGGACGATGCATCCGGGAACTTCAGATACAGAATAGCTGATGAACTTTCACCCGAAAATATCTTCCGGCTAAGCGTCACATCATCCGAGACATGACTTAAAAAATTCTTGGATGTCAGAATAAATTTACCATTTTCCTTAATACCGAATTCAAAACGGGAACGAATTCCCGCATCTGTCAATGTGTTACCGATAAAACCATATAGATTATTCAAATCTACCCGCCCCTCAATCACGTGTTTATCCTCTTTCCCTTCCGGTACAAACCTGTAATTTTCTCCAGTTCGCTCTTTCATGGCTTGTTGCAACTTGGAGATAGAAGTGGCCAAATTATCTTCCTTGAACTTACTTCCCACAAACTCACTGACATCCTTCACCTCCGAATCATCATCAATCAAATTAAGCATAGAATTGGCAACTGCCGACGGGTCATTCTTCACGGCAATCGGACGTTTCGGGTCAATATAGATCGGGGCATCAATCTCCACTCCCCGACGTCTGACCTCAGACAGATTCCTGTTTTCAGAAAGCCTACCCGCCTCTTCCTGCTTGCGGATATAATCAACCATATCATCCATAGCCCGGTTAGCCGCGTAGAAGAATTGCTCCTTCTTCACCTCGTAAGCCGTTTGGAAATAACTGGTCTGGAGAATAATCAATCCCAGCAAGGATATACCAAACACAATTCCTAATATGATTATCTGTTGCTTTCTCATACACGCAAATTTAACAAATCCATTTTAACAATTGACAAGCTTAATACTATTTAACAAAAATATAACTCATTGATCCTCTTCAAAATTTTATCCATTCCGCAAATTAAACAAGTTAAAACCTCGCTTTCACCCATTTTTAACGTTAATAAAACTTTTGAATTTATCATTTTATCCAACACTTTCTGCTTTCCCACTCCTCCGGAATCCCCTAGAATAACGTGGCTTGCCAATCATCCGTTCGCCGATTCTTCCGCAGATGCTTGTAGGCCAAATCCGTCACTTCACGTCCCCGGGGAGTTCTTTTCAGAAAACCTTCCTTGATCAAGAACGGCTCGTAAACCTCTTCCAAGGTTCCCGGGTCCTCGCTGACCGCAGTTGCAATCGTGGTCAAACCGACAGGCCCCCCTTTAAACTTATCAATAATCGTCAACAGAATTTTATTATCCATATCATCCAACCCGAACTTATCAATATTCAAAGCCTCCAGTGCGAAGGTCGTAATCTCAAGATCAACCACCCCGTTTCCCTTCACCATGGCAAAATCCCGTACCCGACGCAACAAGGCATTAGCAATACGAGGTGTCCCGCGACTTCTGGATGCGATCTCTTTCGAGGCCTGACTCGTAATCTTTGTTCTTAAAATAGCTGCCGAGCGCTCCACGATCCCCGTCAGCACGTCGAGATCATAATATTCCAAGTGACTATTGATACCGAAACGCGCCCTCAACGGGGCTGTCAGCAAGCCACTACGCGTGGTTGCCCCGATCAGCGTGAAAGGACTCAACTGGATCTGTACAGATCGAGCTGCCGGCCCTTTATCTATCATAATATCAATCTTGAAATCCTCCATTGCCGAATAGAGATACTCTTCCACTATCGGACTTAACCGATGAATCTCGTCAATAAACAACACATCATTCGGCTCCAGATTAGTTAACAACCCCGCTAAATCACCCGGTTTATCCAACACCGGACCGGAAGTAATCTTAATCCCTACTCCCAACTCGTTGGCAATAATAGCCGACAAAGTTGTCTTTCCCAACCCAGGAGGGCCATGTAATAGAACGTGATCCAGAGATTCACCCCGCATCTTCGCTGCCTCCACGAAGACTTCCAGATTATCCACGATCTTCTTTTGCCCCCGGAAATCACTAAAACTCAACGGACGCAAAGCTTTCTCCAGTTCTTTCTCACTATCTGGCACATTCCCGGTCCTTATATCAAAATTACCCATGTACTACTTTATTAATAACAATCTATTCAATTCGTAAATGTACAACAAAACAATTGAAAACGGAAAATGGAAAATGGAGAATAAATTAATTATCTTTTTTTGGCAAAGAAATTTTTTACCAATTCTCCACATTCATTCTCTAAAACTCCGGTAACCACGTTTGTCTTCGGGTGCAACACAGACGGGGAAAGCCGGGCATACCCCCGATGCGGATCAGCAGCCCCGTACACCAATTCTCCCAATTGGGCCCAAGCAAGCGCACCGCCACACATGACGCACGGTTCTAACGTGACATACAGGGTACAATCATTTAAATATTTTCCTCCCAATAAAGAAGTCGCAGATGTGATGGCAAGCATCTCCGCATGCGCCGTCACATCATTCAAACGCTCGGTTTGATTATGAGCCCGGGCGATTACCCGACCTTTACAAACGACTACTGCCCCTACCGGGATTTCTCCTTCTTCTTCAGCCAAGCGGGCTTCTTCCAACGCTTTCCGCATAAATATCTCGTGCTTATCCATAAATACTATTTTCTCTTATTATACTCTCTTTCTTTTCCCCACGAAACCCAGGTATATACCAAGGCCGAAACGATCAATCCCACGGTCACAAGCAATGCCAGCACCAACCACCAGTTGGCAGACTCCTGTTTCCGGTTCATCTCTTCAATCTCCCGCAGAAATTTTTGATTCTTGTATTTTTTCAACACCTGACGATAACGCCCGTTATCATAAAAGGAATCGTACAACTCCAAAACCGAATCCCGTCGATGCAAGACGTCACAAAACGCCTGCCGGTTTTCCATATCCTCATGATATTCGCTCAACAATTCCAACACCTGAGCCTGAACCAATTGACTCTCCGGGGATTCTGCTTTTTTATAACTAATACCTTCCAGATACGCAATAGCCTCATCCTTCTCCCCCATCTCCCACAAACAACGCCCGTATCTTAAATAATTCATGAACACCACACCGGGAACCTTCAATTGATTTTCACGAGCATATATCTCGTAGAAATCGATCGCACTTTTTAATGCTATCAAAGCCGAATCTCGAAGTCCCTCCTGAATAAAAGATTCGGCAACACGAGTAAGCAACACGTTGCGCATTCCACCTCGTTTTTCATTCATCAACCCGCCCCTCAATATTTCCCGTGCCTTTTCGTGATACCCCAATCCAGAATAAGCCTCGGCTACCTGAATCCCGTAACGTCCAAGCCTACTTGAATCCGGCAATTCCTTTAAAACCTCTTCATACCAGAGTAACGCCTCCTCATGCCTTCCCAACTTTTTCAGGCTTGCCGCCATCTGCTCGTAAAAAGGTTTCACCTTATCCCGGAATCTTGATCGTCGCAAAAGGCGATAGGCCTCCTCGTAACAAGCATATTGTTCTTCATATTCCTGCAAAACCCCATATAAAGTTGCTTTCAAGCGATAAGCCTCGATCTCCCCCTCCGTATCCGAAAGTCCTCGATACAACGACAATGCTTGATCCACGGCTCTAAAAGCCCGGTCTATATCGATCGATTTAAAAAAACAAGCTCCCAAGTAATAGAATTTAGCCTCTTCCTCCCGGGTAAATACCACCTTGGAAGGCACCCGGCTTATAAAACGAATGGCCTCTTCCACGCAACTATCCCGCAAAATTAAAGAGCCGTAAAGCCGGGTTAATTCCAGCGCCACAAGATTCTTCACGTCCCGCGGGGCAATCCGGTAGGCCTCCCGTAAGTAAATCCGAGCCTGTTGCATCTGCTCCACCTTAGTGGAATAACAACATCCCGCAGCCAACAATACTTTCGAACGAAAAAAATTAGGTAACCCCATAGACACCTTTACCAAAGAATCAAACGCAGGCGATAACATCACAGAGTTTTCCAACTCCCTGCACAATTCTGCTGTTTTCGCTTTTTCATTTTTCCGACAAGAAGACAACAAAAACAAAATTGTTATCCCCATGCATATCATGATTACAACTCGTTTCATTCCTGCTAATTTCGTTCTGCCACACCTATATTAATAACTTACATCTTATCAGATACGTTTTTACAAGAGGTAAAAATCCATATTTTCCGTGAAGGTTACAAATTTTCTCCCACATTTTTTCTTTTCACATACGCGATAATGAACCCGATCAACACTTGAAAACAGGTTTTATATCCCACTTATCGAGCAGATACCCCCCACACACAATGTATACCTACCATACTCGATTGGATAAAGACGCTTCAACTCATCTATATCTCAACTTTATGTCGGCTATATCCCATAAACTGGAAATTATAACAACTAATCAAAGATTAAAACACGTGAATATCTGCAAACTTGTTCTTGTCAGCTGGTTTTACACGCAAAATTCCTTTCTGTATATTTTTTGGTTTAAATAATTTTATCCTTACCTTTATCTTTTAATTAAGTAATTTACTCATTAAAATAACAATTGCTATGCAGACAATTGATAATTACAACTTTAAAAACAAGAAGGCGCTTATCCGCGTAGACTTCAACGTACCTTTAAATGAAAAGTTCGAGATCACGGACGACACCCGTATGCGGGCAGCCATTCCCACGATCAAGAAAGTGTTGGCGGGAGGAGGTTCCGTAATATTGATGTCTCACCTCGGACGCCCGAAAAATGGACCGGAAGACAAATTTTCATTAAAACATATCCAGAAACACCTGGAAGAACTGTTAGGTGTACCCGTGAAGTTCGCCGATGACTGCATCGGGGAAAGTGCGGTAAAAGCTGCAGCAGACCTGAAACCGGGAGAAGTTCTCCTGTTGGAAAACCTTCGATTCTACAAAGAAGAAGAAAAAGGAGACGAGAATTTCGCTCAAAAACTGGCATCTTTAGCCGACGTTTGGATCAACGATGCCTTCGGGACAGCCCACCGGGCTCACGCATCCACCGCTGTTATTGCCAATTTTTTCCCGAATGACAAACTATTCGGCTACGTCATGCAAGGAGAATTGGAAAGCGTGGATAAAGTAATGCACAACCCCACCCGCCCGTTCACGGCCATCATGGGAGGCTCCAAAGTTTCATCCAAAATCGATATTATCATGAACCTTATGGATAAGGTAGATAACCTTATCCTAGGGGGTGGAATGACTTACACGTTCAAAAAAGCACTGGGCGGTCATGTCGGCAATTCCATCTGCGAGGAAGATAAACTCGACCTGGCTCTTGAAATCATGAGACTAGCCAAAGAAAAAGGTGTAAATCTTGTATTGGCTACCGACACTGTCGCTGCCGACGCTTTCGACAATAACGCCAACACCCGGATCGTTCCTTCCATGGAAATTCCCGATGGATGGGAAGGATTGGATGTAGGCCCGGAAAGTATTGCCTCCTTCACCAAGGTCATCGAGCAATCCAAAACAATCCTTTGGAATGGCCCCGTGGGAGTATTCGAAATGCCTAAATTTGCCGTGGGAACCAAAGCCATCGCTGATGCTATCGTGAAGGCCACTGCAAACGGCGCCTTCTCCTTAATCGGGGGTGGCGACTCTGTTGCCGCCATCAACCAATTCGACTTGGCCGACAAGGTTAGCTACGTATCCACCGGAGGTGGTGCCCTGCTAGAATACATCGAGGGGAAAGAGTTACCGGGAATCACGGCTATTAGAGGAAAATAGACTTCATCAAACATCATAATCGTGACCGGAGCAAATTCCGGTCACTTTTCTTATATAGAAAATTTCTTCTTTGAGACTTTACACTATTGAATCATTATTACCTATTCTCTCGAATTTCTACACGTCTCCATCAAGACCTCATTAACAAGTTAACGGACTAAGCTTTTTTACATCCATTAAAAAATTACAGAAAAAAAGTAGGAATACAATTATATTTATATACCTTTGTGACGTCATGGTGATCTCTTCCCCCTGCAAGGGAAAAGATTGAATAGGGAATCCGGTGAAAATCCGGGACTGTGCCCTCAGCTGTAAGTTCTTAAAAAGGTTTTCGCATTCTAATGGTCACTTTTTCAACAAGAAAAGGGAAGGCCGCGAATTCCGGAACAAGTCAGAAGACCTGCCTGACAAAATATAAATCCGTTACTCTGGGGATTTGGGGTAAAGGAGATGTGCGAAGTTATTCATAAAAATAAAATTGTGTTGACGTCCCCCGGGATGGAACATTATGAACAAAGGAGCATTACAGCGTGAGTATATTTATACTGACGTAATTAATTCTTTTTCAACGAGAAAAAGAAAATGTTTCTCTATGATGGCAACGAGAGACAGCGAATGTTACCCCTTCAACGGCAAACATACGCCTCGATCCTCTGTATCCTTTCCCCTCTCACTTTCTTCCCTTCAAATTCTCCCCTGTAACAGACAGCAAACGGCTTTTATTTACTGCAATTTTTCTTTATTCAAAATATTACAACTAATAAAACATCAAAGATCATGATGACAAAAGAACAGTACATTGAGAGTCTCAGGAAACTAAACCTGAAGGTCTATTTCATGGGAGAACTAATCAGCAACCCCGTAGATCACCCGATGATCCGCCCGTCCATGAATTCAGTGGCCATGACTTATGAATTGGCAGAAAAAGATGAGTACAAGACGCTCATGACGGCAAAATCCAATCTTACCGGAAAAACAGTTAATCGTTTCTGCCATCTGCATCAAAGCACCGAAGACTTGATCAACAAGGTAAAGATGCAACGTTTAGTCGGACAGAAAACCGGGGCCTGTTTCCAACGCTGCGTTGGAATGGACGCCTTCAACGCCATTTACTCCACCACTTACGAAATTGACCAAGCTCATGGAACGGAATACCACAAACGTTTCACAGAGTACTTGAAATATGTACAAGACAACGATCTCACTGTCGACGGGGCAATGACCGATCCGAAAGGAGACCGGGGGCTTTCTCCATCACAACAAGAAGATCCTGACCTATATCTTCGCATCAAGGAAGTGCGCCCAGACGGGATTATCGTTCGCGGGGCCAAAGCTCACCAAACCGGGGCAGTCAATTCCCACGAACACTTGATTATGCCAACCGTGGCCATGAAAGAATCCGATAAAGACTACGCTGTTTCATTTGCCATACCTTCTGATGCGGAAGGCGTACTCATGATCTACGGACGCCAGTCCTGCGATACCCGCAAAATGGAAAAAGATGCGGATCTCGACTTGGGAAATTCACAATTCGGTGGACATGAAGCTCTTGTGATATTTGACGATGTATTCGTCCCCAACGAACGAATTTTCATGTGTAAAGAATACGAATTTGCAGGCATGATGGTAGAGCGTTTTGCCGGTTATCACAGACAATCCTACGGGGGATGTAAAGTCGGTGTAGGGGATGTACTTATCGGTGCTGCCGCTCTCGCCGCAGACTACAATGGAGTACCTAAAGCCAACCATATCAAGGACAAGCTCATCGAAATGATGCACCTCAACGAAACCCTTTACTCGTGCGGAATCGCCTGCTCGACAGAAGGAGAACCCACATTGGCGGGCAACTACCAGATCAATTTGCTACTTGCCAATGTCTGCAAACAGAACGTGACTCGTTTCCCGTATGAAATTGCCAGACTTGCGGAAGATATTGCCGGAGGATTAATGGTAACCATGCCTTCAGCCCAGGATTTAAGAGACCCGTATATCGGCGGATATGTAAAAAAATACCTGCAAGGAGCCACGGGGACTGACACTGAAAACCGGATGCGTATTCTTCGCCTGATCGAGAACATCACTCTCGGGACCGCGGCGGTAGGCTACCGCACGGAATCCATGCACGGAGCCGGCTCCCCGCAAGCACAACGAATCATGATTGCCCGGCAGGGGAACCTCGAAAACAAGAAAGAACTAGCAAAACAAATTGCCCGGATCGATGAAAGTAAGAACCGGAAATAATCAAGATCCCACGACTCTGTGGAAGCACCTGGAGGAGATCATAAAAACACACATTCGCCCTCTCCTCCAGGACCACGGGGGGGATATTGTTATTCGGGAAATCCGCAAGAAAGACGTGCGGGTTGCTCTACTCGGCAACTGCAAGGGGTGCCCTGCCGCACAAATCACGATTGAACAGACCGTGCAACGCATTCTCTCGGAACAAATGGGAAACAAGATCGGGAAAGTCATTCTGGTGAACGAAATAGATCCCGGTATATTAGACTTTGCTCGTCAGATTCTCAACCGCAATAAAATAGATAGATGATGAACTGGAAAGAACTTTATACACAAAAACTAACCACAGCCGAGAAAGCAATCAAGGCCATCTGGAACAACGACCGGGTTATATTTGCCCATGCAGCAGGTGTTCCTCAGGAAATCACCAAAGCTCTCGTGGCACACAAAGACGATTTCCATAACGTGGAAATATACCATATGCTATGCCTTGGCGATGGAGCTTATACTCAACCGGAAATGTTATCCCACTTCCGACACAACACCAATTTCGTGGGAGGAAACACCCGACAAGCCGTGAATGAAGACCGTGCAGACTTCATTCCTTGTTTCTTTCACGAATTACCACACTTTTTCCGCAACGGAACTCTACCTGTTGACGTGGCAATCGTTCATCTCAGCACACCGGACGAAGAAGGTTATTGTAGTTTCGGAGTTTCTTCCGACTACACGAAACCCGCGGCTCATGCCGCACGCATGGTGATTGCCGAGGTAAACGACCGAATGCCTCATGTCGGAGGTGATAACCACATACACGTTTCCGAACTGGATTATATCGTGGAAACCTCCAACCCCTTGTTTGAAATACCCTTGCCTAAAATCGGAGAAACGGAACAAGCTATCGGTCGATACTGTGCAGAACTCATCGAGGATGGCTCCACCCTGCAACTGGGAATAGGAGCTATCCCCGATGCCGTCCTGCAATGCCTGCAAGACAAAAAAGATCTGGGTATTCACACGGAAATGTTCTCTGACGGGGTAATCGATCTGGTCCAAAAAGGAGTCATCAACGGAAAATGTAAAACTCTCCATCCGGGGAAACTGGTTGCCACCTTCCTCATGGGAAGCCAACGCCTATACGATTTTGTTGATAACAATCCCGATGTAGCCCTCTTTCCCGTGGACTATGTAAACGATCCTTACATCATTTGCCAGAATCGTCAATTAATATCCATCAACTCTTGCATCGAGATCGATCTTTCCGGACAAGTTTGTTCCGAAACCATCGGCCCGAAACAATTCAGCGGAACGGGAGGCCAAGTCGATTACATCCGGGGAGCAGCCCTCTCCGAAGGCGGTAAATCCATCCTGGCCATGCCTTCCACGGCAGCCCGGGGGAAGGTTTCCCGTATAGTACCGTATATAGCAGCAGGAGCAGCCGTCACGACCTCACGAAACGAGGTGGATTATATTGTCACGGAGTACGGAATCGCTCACCTCAAAGGAAAAACTTTACGCCAACGAGCCGAGAACCTAATCCGGATAGCTCATCCCGATTTCAGAGAATCGCTCTCGGAAGAATTCTTTCGTCGTTTCCCGTTAGCACTAAAAACAATATAAAATGAAATAATCATGCAATTATTCAAATTAAAAACCCGTTTAAGTGAATTCGACTCTTTTGCAGACTTTGCCAAAGAATTCAATCTCACGAAAGAAGATTTAATCATCACGAACGAATTCCTATACAATCCATACATGCGTGGTCTTAACCTTCCTTGTCGTTTCATCATGCAAGAACAATACGGAATGGGAGAGCCGTCCGACGAGATGATCAACCATATTCTCGCAGACATTCAACTAGAAAATTATACCCGTGTGATAGCCGTAGGGGGAGGAACCGTCATTGACATCTCTAAACTATTTACTCTGCGTGGCATCGTTAATGCAACGGATGCTTTAGAACGCAAAATACCCATTGAAAAAGCCCGTCAATTGGTGATCCTCCCCACTACCTGCGGCACCGGTAGCGAAGTAACCAATATTTCAATCGCCGAGATCAAATCCCGCCACACGAAAATGGGTTTGGCCGACGACGCCCTACTAGCAGATGATGCCGTGTTAATCCCGGAACTGGTACGGGGACTTCCCTACAAGTTTTTCGTGTGCAGTTCCATCGATGCCCTCATCCATGCCGTAGAATCATACGTTTCCCCGAAATCAAATCCCTACACCCAGATATTCTGTCGAGCAGCCATTGAAAGCATCATTGACGTTTTCAAACACATTGCCGCACAAGGACCGGAATATCGCCTAGAGCGCCTGAGAGAAATGCTGATTGCCAGCAATTATGCCGGTATTGCATTCGGAAACACCGGAGTGGGTGCCGTACACGCACTATCTTACCCGCTCGGGGGAAACTATCACGTACCCCACGGGGAAGCTAATTACCAGTTCTTCACGGAAGTATTCAAATTCTATTACAAGAAAAAACCTTTCGGGAACATCACGGAAGTTAACGCGTTACTCGCACACCTCTTGGAAACCGACACGGAACACGTGTATGAAGAACTCGATTACCTATTGGGTAAATTGTTATCCAAAAAACCACTCCACACCTATGGTATGAAACCCGAAGAAATTGACGGGTTCACCGACAACGTACTTCAAACACAACAACGCCTGCTGGCTAACAACCACGTGGAATTAACAAGAGAAGAAATAAAAGAAATCTATTCAACCCTATATTAAAAATATCATGGAAATAAAAGAAATGGTAGAAAGAGCCCGCAAAGCTCAAGTTATTTATGATGAACGATTCGACCAAGAAAGAGTCGATCAAGTCATTAAAGCTGCCGCCCGCACAATTTTTGACCATGCAGAAGAACTGGCACGACTTACGATTGATGAAACCCAAATGGGTGTTTACGAAGACAAAGTAGCCAAAAACAGGAATAAATCCAAGGGAGTATGGTACGACCTGAAAGGGAAAAAATCCATGGGGATCCTAAGTATTGACGAGAGAACGAATCTTATCGAAATAGCCAAACCTATTGGCGTGGTAGCCGGAATTACTCCGATGACAAATCCCGTAGTTACCCCGATGTCTAAAATTATCTTTGCATTAAAAACAAAGAATGCTATCATCATAGCCCCTCACCCGAAAGCAAAACAATGTTCAAGTGCAGCCGTGAAACTTATTATCGAGGCTATTGCCCCGTTTGAAGTTCCGGAAGGTCTAGTTCAGGTGATCGAGGAACCTACGATCGAAAAGACCTGCGAACTTATGGAAGCTTGTGATGTCGTGGTTGCCACGGGAGGAATGCCCATGGTAAAATCAGCTTACTCATCAGGCAAACCCTCTTTCGGTGTCGGCGCAGGTAACGTACAGGTAATCCTAGATCGATTTATTGATTTCGATGTTGCGGCAGAAAAAGTCATCACCGGTCGCTCCTTTGACAATGGTATCATCTGTTCCGGGGAACAGAGTTTCATTTATCACAAAGACGACAAACAGGAAGTCATGGACGCTTTCCGCCGTCACGGGGCATACATCGTGTCCGAAGAAGATCGAGACAAAGTAGTTAATGCACTTTTTGAAGATGGGCATATTTGCAGGGATATTGTCGGACAATCCGTTCAGACAATCGCAAGCAAAGCCGGCATCTTCGTACCGGGTAACACCCGAGTCCTCGTGGTAGAAGCTCACGGAATAGGACGTGACGACCTCATCTGCAAAGAAAAAATGTGTCCCGTCATGGCAGCATTCTCTTATGACAACTTTGATGAAGCGATAAAAATCGCCAAAACAAATCTGTTCATGGAAGGAAACGGACACACGGCCGGAATCCACTCCAACAATCAGGCAAACATCATCAAGGCTGGAACAGAACTCTCCGTATCACGCCTGATCGTGAATGCCCCGTGTGCTACCACGGCCGGAGGTTCCATACAAAACGGGCTCCCCGTGACCAACACCCTCGGGTGCGGAAGTTGGGGGAACAACTCGATTTCCGAAAACTTCACCTATAAACACCTATTAAATATCACACGCATCGCCCCGTTATCCGCACGAATACACGTACCCTCCGATGCCGAAATATGGGAATTATAAAAAATAATCGTAAATTTGCGGGACTACAAGTGACAGTACACCTCTTTAACGTTGGTTTCATAAATACGTACAGCACTTGTAACCCGCAAATTTCATGTTATACGAATATGGACTTCAGTATCAATATAAAAGAAATATTCACCGCCTTTATGGTACTTTTCGCCGTGATCGACATCACGGGATCAACTCCTATTATTATCGGGTTGAATGATGCAGGAAAAAAAGTCAGTGCTGAAAAAGCCGCAGGAATATCTCTCGTTATATTTATAGCATTTCTTTTCGCGGGAGACGGATTATTGAAATTATTCAACATCGATATTTCCTCTTTTGCCCTTGCCGGGGCATTAGTGCTTTTCGTACTCGCCATAGAAATGACCTTTAGTATCGAGATTTTCAGAAATGATGGCCCGGAAGGTTCGGCAACAATCGTACCTGTTATCTTTCCGCTTATCGCAGGAGCCGGGGCATTAGCAACCACGCTGACACTTAAAGCTGAATGTAGCGTTTTTAGTATTATCATTGCCATTCTTCTTAACATGACGGTCGTCTATATTGTTCTACGCAATGTCTATTTAGTAGAACGGATTCTCGGGAAAGGCGGCGTTTACATCCTACGAAAATTCTTTGGAATCATTCTACTTGCCATGTCTGTAAAAATTTTCGCATCCAATTTAAACACTCTACTGGCATCACTATCTTAGATCAAAAAATTCTTTTTGGAAAACTTTTTAAAAAAATCAAACAAGAAAGTTTTCCAAAAAAGATATTTTTTCTCTTACCAATAGAAAAATTATTTATACATTTGTCTAGATTTTGGTTCCTTCAACAAGGATTAAAAGGGAATCAGGTGAAAATCCTGAACAGTCCCGCTGCTGTAAGTTCCATTGAATCGTTCAAGCATCACATTGCCACTGTTTTCCAACGGGAAGGCGCTTGACCGGGGACAAGTCAGAAGACCTGCCAAGACCAGAGGTTTCAAAGGCTTTCGAGGAAAAAGCCGGGAACGCAGGTATTTCAAACATACTTACATCCCGTTTTTAATCATAAAGTCATCTCAAACCCAAATTAAAATTCATGTAATTGTAACTAAACTAAAGGAATAAGAAAGACATGATTCAGACAGTTGTAAAAAGGGATGGCCGGGTTGTCGGCTTTAATGAAGAAAAAATTATCGCAGCCATTCGTCGGGCAATGCTCCACACGGCACAAGGAGAAGATATGGAATTGGCATCCACCATTGCCGACCGGATCGCTTACCGCGGGGCTGCACAGATGACCGTGGAAGAAATACAAGACAATGTAGAGATTGAACTCATGAAAAGCCGCAGAAAAGATGTGGCACAATTATATATCGCTTATCGAAACCAGCGGAGCATTGCACGTAAAGCAAAAACGAGAGACATTTTTCTGGAAATTATCGAAACAAAATCCAACGAAATTACCCGGGAAAATGCAAATATGAATGCGGACACCCCAGCAGGAATGATGATGAAATTTTCCAGTGAAACAACCAAACCTTTTGTTGACGACTACCTGTTAACCGAAGAAGTGAAAACCGCAGTCCGCCAAGGTTACCTGCATATTCACGACAAAGACTATTATCCCACGAAAAGCCTTACCTGTGTGCAACACCCGTTGGATAAGATTCTAAGAAACGGATTTTTTGCCGGACACGGGGAATCACGTCCAGCCAAACGTATCGAAACAGCCAGCATCCTAGGGTGTATCTCTCTGGAAACCGCCCAAAACGAAATGCACGGGGGACAGGCGATTCCCGCTTTTGACTTTTATTTGGCTCCTTACGTACGTTCCAGTTTCGTGGAAGAAGTCAAAGTATTGGAAGAATTAAACGGAGAAAACTATAACAATCTTTATCACATCGAAATTCAAGACTATATTCCACGGGAACTATCAGGTTTGACCGGAGAACAACGAGTTTTGCAACACGCCATCAACCGCACGGTAAATCGGGTACATCAATCCATGGAGGCTTTTATCCATAACATGAATACCATTCACAGCCGGGGAGGTAATCAAGTTGTTTTCAGCTCCATCAACTATGGCACGGACACTTCTGCCGAAGGACGTTGTGTCATCCGCGAATTATTACGTTCCACCTATCGGGGAGTGGGTAACGAAGCTACGGCTATTTTCCCGATTCAAATCTGGAAAAAGAAAAAAGGGGTAAACTACCTTCCGGAAGACCCGAATTACGATCTATACGAGTTCGCATGTAAGGTTTCCGCCCGTCGCTTTTTCCCGAATTTTATAAACTTGGATGCCACTTTCAACCAGCATGAACAATGGAAAGCAGATGATCCCGAACGATTCCGCTACGAAACAGCCACTATGGGATGCCGTACCCGCGTATTCGAAAATCGTTTCGGAGAGAAAACCTCTATTGGACGCGGTAACCTTTCTTTCTCCACGGTAAACATCGTACGACTTGCCATCGAATGTATGGAAATAAAAGACAAGACCACCCGGGTGGAAACATTTTTCTCAAAACTGGATGAAATACTCGATCTAACGGCATTGCAACTACACAGACGTCTCGAATTCCAGAAAACAGCCCGGGTAAAGCAATTCCCGTTACTCATGTCTTCTCTCTGGTTGGGTAGTGAAAAACTGGGACCGGACGACACTATCGAGAACGTCATTAACCAAGGAACTCTCGGTATCGGCTTTATCGGTTTGGCTGAATGTCTAGTTGCACTAACCGGTAAACATCATGGAGAAGACGACGATGCGCAGAAACTCGGACTACGCATCGTATCACATATCAGGGACAAGGCAAACGAGTACTCGGATAAATATCAACACAATTACAGTGTACTCGCCACTCCTGCCGAAGGACTTTCCGGAAAATTTACTGCAAAAGACAAGAAAAGTTTCGGCATCTTACCGGGAATCACGGATCGGGAATATTACACGAATTCCAATCACGTACCCGTGTATTATAAATGCAGTGCCCGCCATAAAGCCGAGGTAGAGGCACCCTATCACGACTTGACCCGAGGCGGCCACATCTTTTATGTCGAAATAGACGGGGATGCTACTCATAATCCAAGTACCATTATGTCAGTTGTCGATATGATGGACCGGTACAACATGGGGTATTGCTCCGTGAACCACAACCGGAATCGTTGCATGGACTGCGGTTTCGAGGATGCCTCCGCACATTTGGAAACCTGTCCGAAATGCGGAAGTACGAACATTGACCGCTTACAAAGAATTACCGGTTATCTGGTAGGTACCACTGACCGCTGGAATCACGCAAAACTAGCAGAACTAAACGACCGGGTAAGACATGACTAACACGATTACATTATTGGACATTATTGAAGACACCGTTGTCGACGGACCCGGATTCCGGGTATCCGTCTACGCAGCGGGTTGTACTCATCATTGCCCGGGTTGCCATAACCCGCAATCCTGGAACTTACGAAACGGCCATCCTGTTTCTTTGGATTATATTGTAGCGAAAATCACAAACAATCCTTTCTCCAACGTAACGTTCAGTGGGGGAGATCCGCTATTCCAAGTAGAAGGTTTCACACAACTGGCCAAACGACTGAAAATCATTACATCCAAAAATATCTGGTGCTACACGGGTTTCCGCTACGAGGAAATTATTAATTCCAGACGACTTTCCCAAATTCTACCTTACATAGATGTTTTAGTCGACGGACGATTTGATCCGGCCAAACGCAAGGAAGGTCTGCTCTTTCGAGGAAGTTCCAACCAAAGATTAATAAACGTTCCCGCCTCCCTTCGCTCGGAAAAAGTAATTCTCTGGGAATACAACCCGTATCCCCCATACGTTTAATAAACCAGATGAAAAATGTATAAACTCACGCACCATATCACCTCGCTCCCGACCTCGCAATACATTCAGAAGTATCGCAATCCGGAGAAATTTATTTCTTTCTGTCAGCAATGCGAACGCTACAACCGTTGCTGGCCCTACCCTCCTTTCGGAGAAGAAAAGTAACCCTATGCCTCATCTTTTCCAGAAAAAACACGAATACCTGTAACTTTTCGTTACCTTTAAGCGTCCCATCATAAAAACAGATTATTATGAAAAAAATATCGTTTGTCATTTTCATACTCTGCCTCACAATAACCGGAGCATTCACACAGGAGCAAATCAGTATTTCCCGCTTCCAAGGACAAAAGATTACCGGAATCGAGGCACACGGAATCTTCAGCATCACGGCTAAACAAGGCCCCACTACTGGAGTCACCGTAAACATTCCGGCTCGACTCGAAAAACAACTCGTTCTGAAACTGGATTCCGATGGAAAATTACAAATCTATATCGAAGGAAAAATCACCACCAAAAATAAAAGAAACAATGACGACGACCATTTCACGGCAGAAGTTACCGTTACCAGCCTTGACAACGTGGAGTTAACCGGAGTCTGCAAATTGGAAACAATCGGGGATTTCACGACAGCCAAGCTAAAGGTGGACCTCTCCGGAGCCAGTAAAATGCTTGTAGGAGGAGACTTCCTAGCAAAAGAAAAACTTGACATAGAACTAAGTGGTGCCTCAAACCTCAAAGGACAAATGACCAGTCCCGAATCAACCATCGACATTAGCGGAGCCTCAAACCTCTCTCTTAAAGGTAACACCACATACTGCAAAATGGAAGTATCAGGAGCCTCAAAAGCGAACCTGGAAAACTTTCCGATAAATGAACTGAAAGCAGAAGTATCAGGAGCTGCAAAAGCTCATTTTCAAGTCAAAGAAAAAATCAGTCTACACACCTCCGGTGCCGCAAAAGCCACATACTCCGGTAATCCGATCATCCTCTCCCTTCACTCATCAGGAGCTTCCAATATCAACAAGGTCACCTCAAAACTCTTGGAGAACAAGAAAGAATACGAGAAATAGTTATTAATCTAATATAAAATGGGGGAAACGAAAAATTGTTTTCCCCATTTGTATCAACAAAATACCTTTACTAATTGTTTGGCGCAGCCTTTAACAAACGAGGTATTGGTAATATATTTTTCTCTGCACTATTGATCGGAGAGAATGTCCAAGTATGCCATTCCTCATTTTCCAGCAAGCGATTACCTGCATAAAGACCTGAATATTCATATTCTTTCGATTCTAATACAGCCTCTCCACTCCCCAGCCAATAAGAAGGATAAACTACATACCATCCACCAATCCAATAATCTCCTCCTGAAATTACATTAAAACCATCCATATTGACATCAGCCTCTTTCTGTTCATAAATACCATCCTTGAAATCAGCCTCTGTCAAACGTATTCCTTTCAACGTTCTATCCCCATATTCAAGATCTTCACTTTGAATTTCAATTCCATCACCATCAATATCGTAACCGAAACCCCTTATTGTCATTCCAAGATTACCATCAGACGCCACGATAATAAACAAATGCGGATCTTTTTTAGCAATATCCACAATCATATCATGTCCAGTCGGGAGATTTGCTTTGTCCCATTTATATTTCTTCTTTCTCGTGAGTAAAAATAATTTCTCGATTTTCCATGTCAACCTCGGCACGAACCTCCGGAATCACCAATGAACCCGCAGACACACGCAACTTCTCGTAATTGATCACCCCGTTAAATTCCTTGGTAGCCTTTTTACGGTTGTTGAAAGGTTTTTCCGGATTTGCTTTCTCCACGGCAACCGCATCCATCACGTTCGCACTGGTAAATCCCCGAAAACCTTTCGGGTAACCGTTCCCTCCGGGAAATCCCAATAGAACGGCATTTTTCATCCATACTTTCCGTTCTGTTATCGCTCCGAAAGCCGCAGACTGTCGTTTTTGCGGTTCCTGACTCGGTTTACGCGAGATGCTTGCACCCCGGCAATAATTTTTCCCGTTTGGCCCTCCATAAGTAATCACGTTCCCGAACTTACCCCGAATTTTTCCAAGTGAATTTATAAATTCCGCCATATCCCGTTATTTTTATGATTTTCGCCAGTAAAGATATACAAATAAACCAATATAGTAATGTTTTCAAACTAAATAAATAAATTATTACATGTACTATTCATGAGATATAAGTGAGCATTTTCATATAAAGCGCTATTAAAACGCTATTAAATCCCTATTAAAGTGCTATATATAATAGTGTTTTAAAAGTATTTTAATTGCGTAATAAAAATATTTTATCTACATTTGCTCATGAATTAATACACAAGTGATTATCAAATTATTATTATCATGGACAAGACATTGTCTATTCCTGTTGCTCTCTTGGCACAAGGCCCGATCCGGGTTGACGGAGTCACCTATTATCGACACGGCAATAAAGTTAGGGCTTGCCGCTCACGACGACGTCCTAAAAAAACGAGAACCAAGGGGGAAGAGGAATCCTCCAGCCGTTTCACGGAAGCCCGGAAAATGTGGAGAATCTACCGTCGGGCCGTCGGGGATTTACCGATATGGAAAATCATGGCCAAGGAGATGGGAATAAATAAAAGCGACTCCTTGTTCCATTCACAAAACGGGGGATGTTTCCGCCCGGGAGAAGGCGTATGGGCATTTCCGACATTCCGATTTTCGACAGGCACGCTGGATGCACCGGTGATCACGGGTATCACACGGGAAGGATGGTCCGTGACCCTAAACTGGGAAAATGACATTGACTGCCCGAAAGCGAGCATATCAGATCAAGTGTACGTGGGATATTTTTATGGGACCTTACCTCGTGCCCCGCAAATGATCACGTGCTTTAACTCGTTCCGGGGCGACAGTAAAGTGACCGTGGACATCCCAGCAGCGAAACAACCGGCAGAGACACCCCTGCATCTCTACTTGTTTTTCGGCAATAAAGATTCCACCCGTTTCTCACCAAGCGTGTACGCAGGAGTGTAATGTCCATGCAGTTCCCCACCCTCAAAAACTAAAAACGCAAAAGACATGACAAACATTCTCCGCCAACGTTCCCCTCACGCGGAAATCGTAATTACCGGACGTTACGCTCCGCAGGAATTAATCGACATGGCAGACCTTGTAACTGATATGCAAGAAGTTAAACATTATTACACGCTTAGCGTCCTGTCCCGTAACGGGATTGATCATTGAAAACCTCACCTAACAAACACTTCATGCCAATGAAACAAAAATCTTTTATACAATTTATTGCCTAATTAAAAATTACAACCTATTTTCGCACCATCATAGTTTCTTACATCACTCCGTGATGTAGTGAATGAAAAAGGGAATCCGGTGAAAATCCGGGACAATACCCGTTGCTGTATTTCCCCCTTTTAAAGGAAAAGTTTATCGTACGTTTGCCACTGGTCAGAATGCTGGGAAGGCACGATAAAAGGGATAAGTCAGAAGACCTACTATGATTGGGGGAGATTTGCATCTGCGGGATTCAGATGGTAATCAAGTATAGATGGCAAAGTCATTCTGTTTTTGATTTATCGTTTCAGTTTTCCCCACTCGCATAAATATCTCTCTCGAAGTTTTATAAAAACTATTACATATGAAACAAGTACTATTTTTACTCACGTTTATCGCTTTTCTGATGCTATCCGGTTGTCAGACGAAAACAAAGCCCACAAGCGCCTTCACGAAAGAAGTTTACACTCCGGAATACGCCGCAGGATTCGACATCATGGGAACTGATAACACGGAAAGTACGATTATTCACGTGCGTAATCCCTGGCAAGGAGCGGAAGGCGTTGAAATGTCCTACTTCGTGGCCCGGAACGGGGAACAGGCTCCAAAAGATTTTGACGGTGTGATTATTCCCGCAGGAGCGAAACGAATTATATGTATGTCCTCCACTTACATCGCCATGCTGGATGCCATCAACCAAGTGGATCGGGTAGTAGGAGTTTCCGGAATGAATTATGTTTCCAACCCGTATGTCCTTGCACACAAAGAAACCATAAAAGACATGGGTACGGAAATAAATTATGAACTTCTTGTCGGGTTGGCCCCGGATCTTGTATTACTATACGGTATCGGGGACGCACAATCAACCGTGACAGACAAATTAAAAGAATTGAATGTTCCTTATATGTACGTGGGAGAATACCTGGAAGAATCTCCACTGGGTAAGGCCGAATGGCTGGTTGCCATTTCCGAATTAACAGACAGCCGGGAAACAGGTGCAAAAGTATTTAGAGAAATTCCCGAACGTTATAACAACATGAAACAATTAACGGCAAACGTGAAAAAACGTCCTACCGTTATGCTGAACACCCCCTGGAATGACAGCTGGGCCATGCCTTCCGTGAAAAGCTATGTGGCACAATTAATCACGGATGCGGGGGGAGATTATATTTACAAGAAAAACACCTCTAACGGGGCCGAACCCATCGGACTAGAAACAGCCTACGGGTTGATTCGCGAGGCTGACGTGTGGTTAAATGTAGGTATGGCGACTACTCTTGACGAGTTAAAGATCATAAACCCGAAATTCAAGGACGCAAAAGCCATCCAGGAAAACAAGGTCTATAATAATAACCTACGCTTAACTCCCGAAGGAGGAAATGATTACTGGGAATCGGCTGTTGTTCACCCGGACATCGTACTCCGGGACTTGATCAAAATCCTGCATCCGGAACAGGTTTCCGAGGACTTGTATTATTACAGGCACTTGGAATAGTTTAATATTTAGAGTTTAGAATGAAATCAAAAAGCATCGGTCTTGTGCGGCTGGAATCTAAAATCATAAATTAATAAAGGTGATGTCATTTTCAAGTGTCAATTTTATCGTGAACCGCAATTCTATCATATTCCTTTTTCTGGGTCTGCTGACTTCCATGTTGTTCGTACTCGACTTGCTGTCGGGAGATTCAGCTCTTTCCGTCGGGCAGGTTTGGAATGCATTTATGGGTAACGAGACAAATATGACAACCCGAAATATCGTGTTATCGATTCGATTGGTGAGAGTGATCGTCGCCGTTCTGATCGGAGTGGCTCTCTCGATAAGCGGCTTGCAGATGCAAACCGTTTTCCGGAACCCGCTGGCAGATCCTTACTTGTTGGGAGTAAGTTCCGGATCGGGATTAGGCGTTGCTTTCTTTATTCTGGGAGCTCCCCTGCTGGGACTGGCACATTCCGGTTTCTGGCTGTCGGTTGGTATTGTCGGGGCTGGATGGGGCGGGGCCGTCATAGTCCTGTTACTGATTGCCATCATCAGCCGTTACGTGAAAAATATCCTTGGAGTGTTGATCATGGGAGTGATGATCGGTTACATCGCGGGAGCCATCATACAGATTTTACAGTACTTGAGTTCTGCCGAGCAATTGAAAATGTTCTTCCTCTGGTCGATGGGTTCCCTAGGGCACGTCACGACCACGAAACTATTTATCATGATTCCCGTGATTTGCGTGGGTGTTATTCTCTCGATTTATTGTATCAAAGCATTAAATCTTCTTCTACTCGGAGAGAATTATGCCCAAACGATGGGACTAAATATACGGCGTGCCCGAACACTTATTTTCGTATCGACAACGTTGTTAACCGGAACCGTGACAGCATTCTGCGGCCCGGTAGGCTTTCTCGGACTTGCCGTGCCTCACGTAGCCCGTATGTTGTTTAACGATGCGGATCACCGGACACTTTTACCGGGAAGTATATTACTGGGAGTCGTGGCCATGTTGCTATGTGATATTATTGCTAAAACACTTGTGCTACCCGTGAATTGTATTACCGCCCTGCTAGGAATTCCGGTAATCATTTGGGTAGTATATAAAAATCTTCGACCAGCATGATACAATTAGAATCTTTAACACTGGGATACGGGCAACAGGTTCTGCTGGACCGGGTATCAGCCAACTTGGACGGGGGCGGACTGATCGCCCTGCTAGGACGTAATGGTAGCGGGAAAAGTACCTTACTGCGGACCACGGCGGGGTTAGGAAAAATCAAGTCCGGACGAATATTGCTAGCAGGGAAAGACCTTGCCGGGTTACGACCGGAGGAACTGGCTCGTACCGTCAGTTTCGTAACTACCGAAAAGGTACGGATTCCTAACCTGAAATGCCGGGATGTTGTTGCCCTCGGACGGGCTCCCTACACGAACTGGGTAGGACGACTGCAACCGCAAGATCGGGAAATCGTTGAAAAATCCCTAGCATTACTCGATATGTCCACCTATGCCGAACGAACAATGGACCAGATGTCGGATGGGGAATGTCAGCGAATCATGATCGCCCGTGCCCTCGCTCAAGACACTCCCATTATACTGCTTGATGAACCCACCTCTTTTCTGGACCTACCGAACCGTTACGAATTGGGGATTTTATTGCAAAGGCTGGCTCACGAACAAAACAAATGTATTCTTTTTTCAACCCACGAACTCGACATCGCTCTTACTCTCTGCGATTCCATTACCTTGATTGACCGTCCGCATTTACATTACCTGCCCACGCAACAGATGATCAACAGTGGTCATATCGAACGCCTGTTCCGTAACGAAACTATCACATTCGATCCGAAAGAATTGCGTATCCGTGTCCGGTGAAAAGGCTACTTAACAGCAGGCGTCAAACTTGTCGCTCATTTTCAATAATCATATCCTTGTTCTACTATTATCCATAAACGAACGTACATAAGAGAGAAAATTTATCCCATAAGTATCCAGAATTTCGAGAAAATCCGGAACCGATCAGATAAACGAAAGATATTTAAAATCAGTGCAGGTTTCAATTCGAAAACAAGGAATAAAATGGATCATGGAATCATAACGCTCGGATTCATCCCGACAAGAGACAATCCGAAAATAGATTCTATTCCACAAATTGTCTCTTGGTAACGCCCCTCCTAAATCAAGCAATCTGTATTCCAAGTTTCCGGAAATTCTTCGGGTGACCGAAAAGTACAAACACATCCTTTTCGATAAAAATGGTATCATCGGACGGGTTATTCATTACCGATGATTTATCGATTTTAGCATCATAGCGTTTTAAAGCTATCAATTTTAACCCGAATTCTTCCTCGAATTTCGCATCACCTAATTTTCGCCCGACAAAACGGGGTGGAATCTCCCACTCGATAATTAGATGGTCGTCATCAACAACATAGGAATCTATGGTTGTCCCCAACTCTACTTTTGTCGCGAAGAAATCGGCATACTCCCATTCCGGATTGATGGTCTCCGTGATTCCCATAGACTTCAGAATCACCTTATGCACCGGAGAAATGGCCCGTGCCACGATACGTTTCACGCCAAACTGTTTCAATAACGCAATTACGAACAGGGAAGTTCCGAAATCTTTCCCGAACACCACAAACACCACATCCACTTCTGTCAAAGGCAACGTTTGTAATGCCTGTTCATTTTTCACATCCAATGCCACGGTATTCGTGATAGAATCCTTGTATAAATTAATCTTACTAAGGTCGGAATCCACTCCCAACACCTCGTTTCCTCGTTTGGTTAGACGTTGCGATAGTGCAAGTCCAAAATTACCTAATCCAAATACGATACACTTCATAATAATTGAAAATTGAGAATTGAAAATTGAAAATGTGAGACGGAGCTTGGTTTTCAATCTTCAATTGATTAAACGATTACAGTTTCATCCGGGTACGTGTAAAGTTTCACTTCTTGATGCCGGATAAAACAAGCCAAAAGGGTGATTAAGCCTACACGCCCGACAAACATAGTGAGGGCTACGATCATTTTACTTGCCACACATAAATGGGGCGTCAAATCCAAAGTCAAACCCACCGTTCCCAAAGCTGAAACAATCTCAAAAACAGCTTGGGTCAGTGTTGACTTCGGTTCTAAAATCACGACGACAAAAACAGCCAGGATGATCCACAAAATAGAAAGTATGATGATTGAGTGTGCCCGGTTTACGTTCTCCCGAGTCAATTGACGATACGCAATAACAACCCGATCATTCCCAACGAGATTCGCCCATATATTTTTTAAAGCAATCACGAAGGTTGTCACCTTGATACCGCCCCCCGTGGACATAGGAGCCGCACCGATCCACATCAAGACTATCGTGAGGAAGATTGTCGGAACGTGCAACATGGACATATCCACATTGTTAAAACCTGCCGTACGAGGGGTAACAGCCCCCATAAACGAAGTAGCAAATTTTCCCGTGAATGACATTCCATCCAACACGTTATGATTTTCAAATATCCAGAACAAGGCTGTACCCACAACAAGCAGGATTAAAGTGGTCGGTAACACGATTCGTGTTGTCGTACTCACGATGCGAGGTTCGTGGATCACCTTGTAATTCATTCCCAACAGACATTTGATCTTATTCCGAATCCCATAATGCAGGAGTCGTCCGTAATTGAACAAGATCGGGAATCCGATACCTCCAAATATAATCAAGAAAGCCAAAATGACCTGCAAGCCATACAAATGCCTGATCAAAGGATCATAGAGATTGCCCGGCAACGTAGAGAACCCGGCATTACAGAAAGCCGAAACACCATGAAACAAGGCGAAAAAGAATTTATTGTCAATTCCCGTAATATTCTGTACCTGCATATAGACAAAATAAACACCAATTCCCTCAATGATAAACGTGGTCAGAATAATGTACACGACAGTCCGGAAAATATCACTCAAAGAGGCCTCGTTCAACAAGTTTTTCATCATGAACTGATCATGAAAAGAGGTCCCACTCAAAAATGACATGGCAAAAAAACTGGTAAAGGTCATCACCCCGATTCCCCCGACCTGAATCAGCATGAGCAGCACGACCTGCCCGGTCAACGTAAAAGTGGTGCCAGTGTCAACGACGGTCAACCCGGTCACACACACGGCACTTGTCGAGGTAAACAAAGCATCCGTGAAACTGATTCCCTCGTACGTGGCATTAGGCAAGCCTAACAGAACAGCCCCAAATAAGATAATAAATAAAAAACTTGTGGCAAAAAGGACTTCCGCTTTTACCCGACTTCGCAAAACAACAAATATTTGTTTCGAGAGTTGTATGATACTCAATAACAATACCACACCATATGTAAGAATTCGTTCGACTTTGAAAAGAAAGGGATTGGTTGTCTCGAAATCCGGTCGGTCAAAATGTTTGGAAAACAAAGTCAAGCCAAATAGAAAAAGTAACACCAATACTTCTATCCAGAATCCTTTTTCCGCCCGCAACAACTTGAAATTAAACAAGAACCGTAATAAGCCAAGAACTACGAAAAGGCGTATGATTATCCGATAGGTATAATATATCTCATGAGAATAATCAGCCGGCATATCAAAACCGAAACGATAAATAACTAAAATAATCGCAAGAAAAGAAGCTAGAAATAATAATACATTACTCACCAGCTCAACAATCTGTTTTACAGATTTATAAATCTTTCTCGCCCGATAGCGGAATTCTACTGAAAACATAACGCCAACCTTTTTTAATCTTTAAACGCCAATTCTTTTCAATTGGTTACAAAAAAGATAAATTTGTAAAAGAACCCCGAAATTAAGTTCTATTTTATATTTTCACTTCTGGAATCACAATTAAAATTTTCATTCATAGCATTGATTTCACTAAATATTAATGCAAAACAGGTTATCTGTTGACTTATTATCGGAGTAAACCGTATACTGCAATCCACCACTCAGAATGAAGAGACTTCCAACTCATGGTTACCGCTCTCTCCGGAATAAAACCCACTCCCAACCGAGTAAGAGAACTCCCCTCTTTCCACCATCTTCCAAATGTTATAAACGAAGACGGGACTTCTATCAAAGCATAACGTTTAAATGGGTAATCTCCCCGCATATTATTTTCCATACCCCACACGGATTCTCCAAAACTTCCCACATCGTTTCCATTCCAGTGTACATGTCTATAACAAACTGATTCCAAGGCAAATAATACAAGAAAAAAAGAAATTCTCTCCTCCTCCATTTCCAAACTTCGATACTCCCCGATGCAAAGCGATAATCCTAACAAAGGTTGTTCCGACTGAAAAAACACATCTTTTCCTCGTATTTCTTTTTTACCTTGTGAGAGCATTGTTTTTCCATCTTGTTCTCCACCAACAAGGTATAATCCGTGAAATCCAACATATACGTTAACGGAACAATCAAATCTATTGGCGGCACAGCCGACGGAGGAGTTTGAGTATCAAAACAAACATCTCCAGCATATACAGTAAAATAATATATAATCACCAAAAATAATTTCCTATTACAAGTAATATGTCAACGAATAATATCCCTCAAACAACCAACCCTGTTCTACAAATTTTCCGATCTCATGTTATTTCATGAATACAAAATAAACTGCCAGCACCAAACAAACACAAGCAGCGAGATGATTCCATTGAAAAGTCACGCCTTTGAAGAAAAGCATGGAAAAGATTATGAATATAGTCAGCGTAATCACTTCCTGAACCACTTTTAATTGCATTAGGGAGAAAGGGCCACCGTTTCCGATAAATCCCAAGCGGTTAGCCGGAACTTGGGCACAATATTCGAACAAAGCAATACTCCATGAAAACAGGATGACCCCAAAGAGAGGCCAGTTATCTATCCATTTCATTTCCTGTAACTTCAGATGGCCATACCAGGCAAAAGTCATGAACACGTTTGAAACGATCAACAATAATATCGCATAAAATCCTTGCATACTCTTTATATATTAATCCATGAAATGATTCGCAAAATCGACACAAAAATATAAATTTTATTACCTTTGTTGATAACGATTTGGATAAACTTTATCAAATGCCAGCAGCATGAAAGCGAACAAGATTCAGAAAATAGAGATCCGCAATATATGGGGAAAATATAATTTCCGGTGGGAGAATCTCAATCCCGATGTGAATATCCTAACAGGTATTAACGGTAGCGGGAAAACCACGTTCTTCAATATTATTGACGCCTTACTTTCGGCAGATATTAAACGACTGAAATTATACAACATCGAGGCAGAGGTCACTATTGACGATATCTTGGTCAGTTTTCGAAAGGATAGTACTCTAGCATCTGTAAGACAAAAGTTAGCCGGAGTAAACTATTTAAAGATAAGTACATTTGACGTACCTATCCGTGATCGTCGGAAAATGGGTAAAGAAGACAGTCCCCTGCTCAGCGAGTTAAAGGAAATCGTGTACAGCGTGGGCGAGAATAACAATTCGTTTTCTGATTACCGCCTTCGGGCCACGAATTTCCCGGATCAAGCAGAAAAGATCAACCGCAGGATTCGCAAATTCTACGACACGGTGAACCATCTGTTTGCCGGAACGGGAAAAACGATCGAAATTGACCCGATGACGAATCAACTGGTCTTCCGGGATGGGAATGAAATTATCCATCTCTACAAGCTATCGTCGGGAGAGAAACAATTATTAATTATTCTACTCCGCGTGTTCTTGATGGACGAGCAACCCTACATCCTACTCATGGATGAACCGGAAATCTCGTTACATATCGAGTGGCAGTACCGCCTTTTTGAGGAAATTCAAAAACTGAACCCACATTGCCAGATCATTACCTCTACCCACTCTCCAAGCCTGTTCGGTGATGGCTGGGGTGACAAGTTGGTATTCATCGAAGACCTATTGATTCACTAACCTTATCAATTTTAGATTCTAGATTTCAATCCAACTCTTTTAACCGTAGATTAATGGTCTTTTTACATTTTCAATTCTCAATTTTCAATTGTTATGTTTTCTCCTCCCGTATCTAAAGAAAAATATTATTATCACGCTGCCAAACGTTTTATGATGGACGCACAACTCTTGCGTTGCAGGGCTGCCATTCACGTGGAAGATAAAGACGATATTGTTTTTTGGAGTAATATTTTCAAACATTTCCGCCCAAATGATCGGTTCCATTTTATCGCAGGTTCCCGAAACGAACGGGGACATGAAACCCGAGGTGTGACGCAATGTCTGAAATATGTCAAATATCTAAATCCGAAGTTTTTTATCTGCATTGACAGTGACTATCGCTATTTGCTGCAAGAACAAGGGATCGATGTCAAGCATTACATTTTCCAGACCTATACCTACTCTTTCGAGAACCATCATTGCTATGACAAAGGTTTGAACGAGCTATGCTACCGGATCACAGCCCTGCCTAACAACGTGTTCGACTTCCATCAATTTCTGAAAGAGTATTCGAATATCGTGTACAAATTATTCCTGTGGCATCTTTATTTCTTGGTAGCAGATCCTAAACGGTTTTCGATCGCCGATTTCAACGAACTGATTTCATTTCAATGGCAACGTCGACCGGACATCCGCCAAAACGGACGCCACGAGTTAAACAAGTTGAAAGGACGGATCGAACAAAAACTTGCTCAACTCCGGAAGAATTATCCCAAAGCGAACCTTTCCATACTAGAGGAAAAGTACCAAAAGATGGGATTAACTCCGGATACCACGTATCTCTTTATCCGGGGACATAATATTTACGATATGGTTTACATGTTGAACCGGGAAGTTTGTAAAAAAGTACTACGGATTGCGAAAGATTCGTATTCCGGTTCACAACAACCGCCCCATATCAACCTTTTCGGTTATCGAAATAGTATTGACGATCAATTAAAAAAGAATTTACATTTCGGGGCTTATCCTGCCATTCGCAAGATAGAAGAAGATATTCATCTTCTCTTTTAGGGTTTTCGTTCAACCCCGGAAGGCAACACGATCAAGATGGCTTTATGAGATTCGCCATTCTTTCCGATCGTAAAATGGATATGGACTTGTATTCGCCTACCGGATGGCGTGTTTTCCCATTTAGGTCCCTCGGCCAGCAATCGGATAACTTCTTTATTGCTCTCCTTCGAAAACCCATCTTCTATTCGAATCCGGCTAGGGACTTTTTTCCGATTCAATTCAAACGAGAGTGTAACCGTCCCCATTTTATTTGAATCCAAGTCTGCCTTCGGATAACGCAAAGCTTTTTCCATATATTGATTGAAATGGAAAATATCATCTTTAGATACCAGTGTATCAAGCAGGACATTGGGTTGACCGGAAACAGTAGAAGTCCCCCGTATTTTCACATTAGACATTTCGACCTCCCGTTTTTTGGCAACACCATAACCAGTAACAACAACCTCATCCATACCTTCCGTATCTTCTTCCATCTTCACTTGCAATTTATCCCCCGCCTTAACCAAAACATTCCGAGATTTCATCCCGACAAAAGAAAAAGCAAGTACCCCCTCTGATGCTGGAAGTTCCAAACTAAAGTGCCCATTACCATCTGAAACAACCCCAATCGTGGAACCGGAAAGAATTACAGTCACTCCCGGTAAAGGATTGCCCTTTCCATCCGTTATCGTACCCGACACGTGATTGTTGATTACTTTCATTTTCTGGGTTGTCAGTCGGGAAGTATCTTCCATTTGAACACTTGCCAAAGAAATTTCCTGATCAGCAAGCTCTTCCATCACCATCTCCCGTACAGAATCCTTTCTTCTTACCACTTTGTCAGCCGAGTGTGGCAACTGTCTTTTATCGTTTGAACGTACCGTTAAAGAATCCGTTTCATCGGACAAATCTATTGCTTTTTCACTTTCAAGTGTCAGTTTCTCTTTAGTCTTCACCGAATCTGATAATTGGGCAACCATCATCATGGGTACATCAAAAGTTTTCTCCTGCCGGGTAAACCACCATGTCCCACAAGCCAATAAAACTGCTAACGAGGCCGCAACATACATCCATACCCGCTTCTGTTTACGAGAAGAACGGGCTCGTTCGTTTAACTGGCGTTCCAAACGAATCAAGCCATCAATCGGGTCTCCGGGAGTTGAAGTCAACCCTTCCAACGCTTCGTACAAGAACGGATCGGACAACGCCTCCCGCTCCATACGGTTAGCAGCCTTTCCCTTCCGGTTGCCATGCAGGTATTCTTTTATGTCGTCAATCCGTTTCATTTGATGTTATTCCTTTACGTTGCAAACACAATTTCAAATTCCGTTTCCCATTCTGTATAAAACTCTTTACCATTTTCGAAGAAAAACCCGTGCGTTCTTCCACTTCCTTGTACGAAAGTTCATCCAAGAAGAAATATTTCACGCTGACACGCTGCCTTTCAGGTAATCCCTCAACACATTCCCGTAACGATTTCTCCCGATTTTCCTTCTCATTTACAAATGTAAGATGAAAATCATCGCAAAATTCCATAAAAGAATCGTCTAAAGAAATAGATAAATTTTTACTCTTTTTCCGGATTTCCATCAAGCAATTATTGCGAATACAGGTATATAGCCAAGCTTTAAATGATTGTATCTCCACCGCTTTTACCTTTACAATCAATTCTTCGAATAATTGCATAACGGCATCTTGTGCATCTTCCGGTCGCTTCAGATACTTTAAGGCTACCCCGTACATCAAAGGCATGTATCTTTTATAAGCTTCCACGAAATACACCAAATCACCACTGTCACAATATCTTTTCAGCAGTTCTTCATCCGTTATGTTCTCCTGACCTCGCGTCACTATTTATACATTGATTTTTACAAATATAAGAATTAAAAAAAATCTCTCGAAAGATTTATGGAATTTCTTTTAGTCTGTCATCTTAGGATTAAATTAATTCAAAAATAACGACTTATGAAAACAAGTAGCTTTCTAAAAAAAATTGCATGGGGATTAGTTATATTTATTGGATTATCTAATGCTGTCTCAGCCCAAAAAATCCAAGTGAACGGTAAGGTAATGCTTGCCGCAGACAGTTCGGCATTACCCGGGGTCACCATTCGCATTAAGAACACGAATATAGGTGTAGTCTCCAATTCACAGGGGAATTACACGATACAGGCAAATATCGGAGATACCCTACATTTCAGTTTTATCGGGTTAGAAATTCAAAATATCCCAGTAAAAGAGAGAAAATTAAATGTCTATCTAAAAGAGGACGAAATGGTCATGGAAGAAGCAACCATTGTTACCGGATACGGAGTCACTCATCATGAAAGTGCCAAATTTAAACTCCATTCCGGAATGCGTATTCGTGGAGGAGCCATGCCATTAGCTTACACACAAAACACGGAAGAGTATAATAAATTTGCCGCAAATCGTTTCCTGCCGGCATTAAACGAACCTCTTTCCACGTTCTCAATCGATGTGGACAATGCAGCTTATTCTAATGTACGACGCTTTATTAATCAAGGGACTTTTCCTCCGGTTGATGCCACACGCACGGAAGAGTTCTTGAATTATTTCACCTATAACTATCCCGCTCCACAGGGGAAAGACCCGGTAAGTATTACCACCGAGGTTTCCAACGCCCCGTGGAACACACAACATAAGCTAGTACACATCGGAATCAAAGCAAAAGAAGTTTCCACGGATAATCTTCCCGCTTCCAATCTTGTATTCTTGATTGACGTGTCCGGTTCCATGAGTGACGCAAATAAACTCCCGTTGTTGAAATCCTCCTTGAAATTACTCGTGAAACAACTTCGTCCTCAAGACCGGGTAGCGATTGTCACTTACGCAAACCACACGAAAGAGGTACTTGCCTCTACCCCGGGAAGTGACAAAGCTAAAATTCTAGATGCAATCGACGGATTATATGCTAGTGGTGGCACTGCCGGTGGAGATGGCATACAAAGAGCCTACCGGGTTGCCGAGAGCAATTTCACAAAAGGAGGTAATAATCGTATCATTCTAGCTACCGACGGGGATTTCAATATCGGAATTTCTTCACCCAGAGAACTGGAGAAGATGATTGAAACAAAACGAACCTCCGGTATATACCTGACAGTTTTAGGTTTCGGGATGGGAAATTATAAAGATAACCGAATGCAGGTTCTCGCCGAGAAAGGAAACGGGAATCACGCTTACATTGACAACTTGACAGAGGCGAAGAAAGTATTAGTGAACGAATTCGGCGGAACCCTTTTCACGGTTGCTAAAGACGTGAAGATTCAAGTGGAATTCAATCCCGCCAAGGTTCAAGCCTATCGCTTGATCGGCTGTGAAAGCCGCCTGCTAGAAGCAAAAGATTTCAATGATGACACGAAAGATGCCGGAGAAATGGGAGCCGGACATAGTGTTACCGCCTTGTACGAGATCATTCCGGTTGGTGTTAAAAGTAATTTTGCTCCAAACATAGACCCTCTAAAATACCAGAAAACCGAGAAGAATGAAAAGAAAATGTTAACAGACAGCCCGGAACTACTGACCGTGAAACTTCGCTACAAACAACCGGATTCGCATAAAAGTTCTAAAATGGAAGCAGCTGTTATTGACAATAATACCCCGATAAAAAAGAGTTCCGAGAATTTCCGATTCTCTGCCGCCGTTGCCGGTTTCGGAATGTTATTACAAAATTCGGACTACAAGAATGATTTTACATTCGACGACGTTATTGACCTCGCCAAACAAGCCACGAATTACGATCCGGAAGGGTATCGGAAAGAGTTTATCCGACTGGTTGAAAGTGCCGCCTTACTAAAATGAATAAAATAAAATTGGCCGGAAAGTCTTCCGGCCAATTTCTATAAAGCAATATCACTTTATTTAATCAATAAATCGTTTTTTAATGCTGTCCGAGGCACGTTCACTTCAGCCACCCCACAAGCGTAAGCTCCTAACACATATTGGGCATAGGTAAAGCAAACAGACTTTTGGTTGAAATTTACAGTAGTCACATCTTTCAACGTTGGTTCTGTTGTAAAACAACCTTCCGGATTCTTGAAATTTGCCTTCAACTGGGCATTAATCTGTGTCTCGTTAGTATAATTCAAAATCTCCTGATTGGTCAAGAACTTCTGATTTTGTACATCATAGTTGAACGTGTAGAAATTCGTTATTCCATGCGCACCTCCAGTGAAAGTGTAAACCATCAAACGTACACTCACGTACTGGTCATTTGCCATAAACACGCTATCTCCCACTTGCAATTCGTATATCCATGCAGGACGTTCTTCCCCAGTCCCTTGCCATGACTGGAAAAACTCGTTCGCATCACTCTTCAAACTATCCTGCAAGTCATTCACGAACTTCTCAATTTTCTTGTTCAAAACCTCGCAGCTCTTGTTCACATTCGCATCAGCAGACGAGAACATCGAACGATTCACTGTAATGTCCCAATTCTCAGAATTCGCTGTTACTTTCTCATTCTTCACGTTCAATTCCTGAACCCTAGGCTGGCATCCAATAAATACAAATGCCATAAAAACAGCCATAATTAGTGTACTTTTCATAGTGTGTGTTGTTTTTTGTGTATTATACAAATGTATAAAATTTAAACACTATTGTGTACTCTCAATTTATTATTTTTTTAATAAATCACCATAAGTTAATTTCGGATCACCATGCAAACAATCTAAATATTTTTTGCAACCGTAGACAAAAAAGAGCGATCCGAAAGGATCGCCCTCGTCTCCCCTGCAATTCTCCCTATCTATTTCAACAATAAATCACCTTTCAATAACATACGGGGTACAGATATTTCCGCCGCTCCACAATAATGGGCCCCTAGGACTAACGGGTTATAAGTAAAACAAATATCATTTCCCGAAAAATTCACCGTGGTTACATTTGCCAGCGTGGGAACTTCCGAAAAACAATTCTCCGGATTCTTGAAATTCCGTTGAATCTGCTTGTCAATCTCTACACTCTTGTCATAATTCAGAATACCCTCCGGGCTCAAAAACCTCTTGTCCTTCAAACTATAATTGACCGCATAATACTCCGTCAACCCGTTAGCTCCTCCCGTCAACGTGTAAACCGCAAGACGAACACTGATATAATGACGATCCGCCATGAACACGCTATCCTTAACATCCAACCCAAACGGGATCATCGGCTCTTCCTTCATATCCGATGCCTTTTGCAGGTACTCGTTCAACTGTGCTTTCAAATCATTTTGCAAACTGTCAATCAACCGGGAAATTTCCTCGTTCACCATCTTACATTCTCGTTCCACCTCAGCCTTTTGGGAGGTAAACACCGGATAGGCTATCGTAATATCAAACTCGTTGGTCTTGTGGGATAAAAAATCCTTCCCTACTTTTATCGTTGCCTCCTCACATCCCGTGAAAAACAAGGCCAACAATGTTACTACAAAAGTACAATTCCTCATCATCTCCTTTTCTGTTTCAAATTCTGTGATATATACGGGAGCTATACATAAAGGTTCGGCTAATACCTAAAAAAATAGAGGAGTGTCAAAAATCAACACTCCCCTTTTCACAAGTCACACCCACACTCTATTTCTCCCAATCGCGGATTCACCACTTCCGACTTTATTACCCAATCTCTTACTTTCACGTTTTTCAGAAACTTCCGGGCCACGCTGCGAACATCCTCGACCGTCATGCTTTCCAACATCTTGTCAAAAGCCTTGTGATCCATAGCATCCTTCTTGTACTCGGCGTAAGTGTTCAGCACGTTCATCCAAACCTCGCTACACCAATCCTTCACGATAAACATCCATATGTCAACCAGTCCTCTGGCAACCGAGGGAGTAAAGTCCATGAAAAGAAATATCGTAATTGTAAATAATAATCCCCTCACACTTTCTATTTTGCTAATTCCAGCGCTTGCAATTTCCGCTTGATAACCATTTGCGCCATCATCATCTGTCTCTTGTTTTCAAACTTCAAAGCTTCCATGTAAGCCTGATTATAAGCCTCTTTCGCCTCGTCATATTGTTTTAATGCTTTGTAAGTATCACCAAGCATCGTCACGAAATTAATCCTATCCAACAAAGCAACATTATCATAGTGTAAAGCTTTAATGAGCCAATCTTTTAATTGTCCCAGTTGATCATTTGTTAATTTTCCCTTCGTCATCTGGTACATATTTTGGGCAATTTCACCATAATCATTCGCTCCCATCTGGTCTCCCATCGTCTCTATATATTTCCCCATCAACTTCACGTAAGAAGGAACATCCTTTTTATAAGACAACAGATACATCCCATCATAATAATATTTGAACTTTTCATAAGGGGTTAATTTACTGCCTGTCGGCATAATATCATAAGCCACCTTCAAATCTCCCTTAATTCTATCCAGATATTTCTTATACTCGTTTTTACCCGCTTTTGCCAAATCCCCGATAATATTATTATTATACTCCACGAGTAATATTCCGGGAGCTTCACCCAATTTCTCCAAGTAAGTTCTTAAATTCTTGGCAATAAATTCCATCACGACATCATCTTTCACATTCTTCTTGTTGAAACGATTCACGATGGTCAAATCCTCTTTATTAATAAAATCCGGCCCCATTTTCGCTTTCACGTATTCGTTATACATTTTATCAACCCGTACAATCCACTTTTGTGCTTCCATCCCTTGTAAACCTCCTACATATTCGGGTGCCTGTTTCAACAAATTCTGCATATCGGCCAAATCCTTTTTTGATTTTGCTCGATCGTATAATTTTTCAAAACTCAACTCTTCACCACGAGCCACTTTTGCCGCATTCAACAATTCCGCTTTCTCCCGGGCTCCTGCCAAGCGAGCAACCACCGTACCGTCCAACTTAAAAAACACCAGTGTCGGCAAAACCGTCACGTTATACCTTTCTGCCACTTCTTTTTGCCACCCCTCTTTTTCCACTTCTATTTGCAAACAAACAAATTTCTCGTTCATGTATTTCCCCAACTCTTCATCCGGGAAAACCTTCTCTACCATCTGCTTACAAGGTCCACACCACGTGGCATAAAAATCAACAAATACCAGTTTACCCTCGTTCGCCGCTTTCGTCAAAGCCTCATTAAAAGTCCCTTTAAAAAAATCTATTCCCTGAGCATATCCTTTCACGGAAGTACATAACAATATTAAACTTATCATGTACCATATAATTCTATTCTTCATACTAAATTCATTTATTAAAACCGCTCTAGAGTAAACACCCCAAAACGAAATCACTTTATTTTTGCCGTATCACAAAGGTAAATGCATCTTCAATAATGGCACTATATTCCTCTGCCTCCACTTTCAACGAAACCGTATAACGTCCATTAGGAGATTCCGGAACAAAAGGCACTTCCATAATCCCTCCTCCACGAATTTTCAATTCTGTTTTAAATATTTTCGCATCCCCACCGTCCGAAGCTTTCACATCATATAACGAGTATTGAATAGGAGCGGTACCTATCACCCCTTGAATCTGATTTGTCACCCAAGGAGCTTGTGTTCTCTTTCTGTTATTGTCCTCCCTGATAATATTCCAATCATCTGTAATAAACCCGAGCTCTTTCCGAACAAGCATCGTGTCCGGCATATATTCCGCATTACTCACATCCAAGCAACCGATCTTCACATCCTGACACCCCCAAGTTGCCAATGTAAAAAGAAATAATGTATATATATATTTCATATCCTCATGTATTTACGATTTATAAAATTACAATGTTCCCAACGGATAATCATAGTGTAAAGAATGTACCACACCGTTATCTGATTCCAAATTGGAAGATGCCACTTTAATCTCCTGTCCGATCTCCGAAATCAATTTCAGAGACACGGCACCTTGTCCGGCAATTCCCTGATACATTCCCCGAAATGAGAAAATCCAAAATGAGTTTCCCTCGACACCTGTCAAAGTCGTTCCCCCCTCTCTGGTTCCGGATTCCGCAAGAGTCCCTTCCGGAATATCATCCCGCATATAAACACCCTTCACGACATGCTCCATAACCAGCCGACGACAATCCTCCACCGGAATCTCGTCTACCCGATAGTAGGCTTTTTTTACCACCACCGTCTGCATCAATTCCGGGTCCCAACGCCGTTCGCTTTTATACATCCACAAACGAATGGTATGATTTGTCGGGCCGAAAAAGGTTATTTTCTCGAATCCAGCACGTTCTCCCGTAAACACATCCTTTAAACCCGCACGATCAATCATTAAAACCAAACTATCCCAATCGTAATGATTTGCTTGAAAATACTCGTACATATTCCCGTTAAACTTCCCGTCCGCCAAACCGGTATTGATTGTGCCGTAATTCGTCTCACAACTACCCAGCGCAAATAATACCATTATAATTATCACATATTTTATCATAATATATCTCGTTTAATCCATTTAATATTTCACATACTTAAGCCAATAAGCCGTCTGGCGCATCAACCCGTTCATCAGGAATGCAGATTCCGGAATGGGCTGAAAAAGAATTCCATCCTTCAAATCCTGATCTGTTGCATATTTAATCGGATTCTCCTCCAATCCGGCATCCGTTGCCAACGAATAACCGAAATATTCTCGGATATAGGCTTTACCATTCCGTATCACATCTTTAAAACGGTGATTTTCATAAAGTAATTCTTTCTCCCGTTCCTTGAAAATCGCCAATTTCAAATCATTCTCTCCGGCTGCAGGATAAAGCGTAGCATTAGCCCTTCCGCGAACCTCATTTAAATCATCTTCCGCCCCAGTAATTTCCAATTTCGCCCGGCACTCCGCCCGCAACAAATAAATATCAGCCACCCGCCATTGCACCTGATTCGCCCTTAAACCAGTCATTCTAGTCGCCATTGAACCGGAACTACTCATAAAATAAATCCCTTCCCGCCACTTTCTCAAATAGATATAAGGATAAGTTTGAAGATTATTCAAAATCTCATCATCCGTATAGAAATAAGCATCGACACGTTTATCCTTTGTCTCGTACATTTGCTGAACTGTAGACCATCTTAACCTAAATGACTTCGTCCTTTGACTCGTTAAGGTTGCATTTACATCAACCGGATAACCGGTGAGAAAAGCACCCAATACACGCACAGTTTGCGCATAAGTTTCACTGGGGTTCAGTTCCAATTCAAATATACTCTCTTTATTGTATCCTCCCATTTTTGACATGGCCAAACATAAAGTTTCCGGATCGGGTTGCATCTCGTAAAAACCAGCTTTTTTATCCAGAATCAACGTACAGTAATCTATTGATTTCCGGTAATCGGCAGGCGCAGCCCCTTCCAATCCGTACAATTCCGTCACACTTCCCCGCCAAGCATAAAGATGAGCTAATAATGCGGCTGCAGCCCCTTTACAAGCGTACTGCTTACTGGTTATCGCCGCCCCGGAAAGATCCTTCAACTCCTCAAACACGGGTAACAAATTAAAAGCTCTTACCGCATTCACGATAGCCGTATCGATAACTTCCAACATGGGCTTTCTCCCGTATTTTTCCAAACTAGTACTATTCCTTGTTATCACGGCATCTCCGAAAAGACGGGCAATCTCAAAATAAGCCAACCCTTTCGCAAAAGAAGCCTGACCAATCCAAAAATTCAATCGGTCTTTCGGCATATCGGCCCGGGGAGCATTCTCCAATATCGTGTTTGCCAGAAAAACGATATCGTATGAATTTTTCCAACTCTTATCACCCCAACCACTCGCCAGATCAGACACTCGTCCTAACCGAGGTCCATTATAAGTATCACTCCATTCATCCGCCAAAATCCCCAACCATTTCAAATAATCCCCTTCGCACCCGATATAAGCACATTCCGCTGCAAGCATCTGCAAAGCTGCCCCTTCAACATCCTTTTCCGTCTCAAAATAGTTCGTATAAGTAACCTGATTTTCCGGTTTCACATCAATCCAGCTGTCGCATGAAAAAAACAAAAACAAGATTGGCAATATAATCAATAACTTGTTCATACTTAAAATTTTATTGTTAAACCTAATGTTAACTTACGGGCCAAAGGATAATTATCAAAATTATCAAACCCACTCACCGGATCTACAGATTCCGGGTCCACGCCCGAATAATTCGTGATCAAAAAAAGATTTTCTCCCGTGAAGAAAACACGCCCGGATTCTAACCCGATTTTTTTCATTATATTCTTGGGTACGTTATACCCTAATGTCAATTGTTTCAAACGCACAAACCCGACAGTCTCAATATCCTTGTCCGTGTAAGCATCAAATTGCCCCGTGTAACCGGCATAAGCGGCTTCAATTCTTGGATAGTCCGTTTCATCTCCCGGTTGTTGCCAAAAAGTTAAACCCCGATAATCCTGAAAAATCGGCCCAAATTGGTGATTCAACTCTAAAGCTCCTTTTTTCAATCGATTGATCATTTTACGCCCGAAACTGAAAGTAAACAATACATTCAAATCAAAGTTTTTCCATGTAATCTCGTTAGCGAAACCACCACTTGCCAAAGGAAGAGTACTCGCGGCATAATACCTGTCATTGTCCGCATCAATCCGCCCGTCTCCATTCAAATCTGCCAATTGATACATTCCTTCCCGGTAAGGAGTTGTATAATAACCGGCATACAAACTATTCTCATACATATTTTGGTCAAAATAAGAGGGAACATCTTCCGAGTTTTGTATTATTCCCAAATTCTTATAAACATAGAACCCGAACAACGAACGCCCGATCACGTAAGGATTGTTGGCCCCGGGAACATCCAAACCGGAATAAGACTTTTCAAAACGATTCCAATTACGACTGATATTGAAGCGGGCCCTCCAACTCACGGCTGATTCCCGGAGGATGTCTGCCACCAGTTCCAATTCCAAACCTTCATTGGAAACCTCCAAGGCATTTTGCCAAGCCGAATTGAAATAATAAACACTTCCCGGTAACGGTGCATTCCATAAAACCGATTTCGAATATTTATAATAATAATCCAACTTAAATTTTAAACGGTAATCAAACAGGTCTACATCCAAACCTAAATCATATTGATCCGATTCTTCCCAAGTCAATGATTTGTTAAAAATAGTCGCGGGGTCCATCCCAACGCTTCCCAAAAATTTATCACCGATTACATAAGTTCCATGTGCCAGATAGGGCTCGGCAAATTCTTGTCCTGAAGTTCCCCAGGAAGCGCGAATCTTACCGTAACTCAACCACCAGAAACGATCCATAAATTTTTCTTCTGAAAAAGCCCACCCCACGGCAACAGACGGGAATGTCGCCCAACGCACATCTTCCCCGAATACAGAAGAACCGTCCCGGCGTAAAGTCACTTCTGTTAAATATTTTTGCCGGAAATTATAAGCAATACGCCCGAATCCGCTAACCTGTACTTTCTCCTCAAAATTAGAATTATACTTTTGTAAAGTAACAATCTCACCCGCTTTCGTGTACGTGGTGTTAAAACCGGATAATACATAATGGATTTTATCGCTCGGAGAGCCTTCCCCGGAACCATACATCGAGTTTTTACTTGTCCGGATATAAGAAAAACCAAACAGAAGATCAAAATTATGTTGCTCTTTGACATTAAATTTATAACTCAGCAATTCCTCATTCTGAAGAATCATATTACCCTCCATTTGCCCGATAGACTTGCTTAAATTATTCTGTTGGTCCAAATAACTTGGGCTGAACGTATTTGCCCGTGCTTCCGTATAATTGGCCGATATACTTGTTGTAAATTTCAATCCACGGATAAACTCATATCCCAGATTCAAACTGCTACGGATATTATAAGAATAAGCCTTATCCACTTTTGAATTCAACAATTGTAACAAGCGATCTTTCACCTCACCATCCGCAGGTAAAAGAGAAGATGTTTGTTTCGGGTCAGCCGTCAAACGTTCTATAGCCTTTCCATCCCCGAATCCCGAACTTCCGGACCCACGACTACGATCCGAATATGACAAATACAAACGAGCATCCAAACTCAAGTTCTTCCTCGGTTTCATATTTATATTCGTGATCAAATTGGCCCGTTTAAACTCGCTCCCGTACATAATTCCTTCTTCCTGATACCAACCGCCACCAACTAAATAAGTAACTCGTTCGTTCCCACCGGAAGACTGTAAATTGGCATTAATAATTTTTCCGTGCCGAAAAACCTGCTTCCACCAGTTCGTGGCATTATTGTAGAAAGGATTCAAACTATCCTGTAACTGAGGAGTATATCCATACCCATCATTCTGTAACGAATATCCATTACCCCAAAAGTAATCATATGTTCCGGCCATATGAGAATAAGCATCATAATAAGATGTCGGTAACTGCCAGTTATCCCCTGTCATTGGATTCCCGAAATTCCCGGCCACTCTTTCATTTCTAGCCGCGGCAATCCACCATCTACGCTCCCCGTTACCGATAATCTGTTCCGGTGTTTTAGGCAAAACAGAATAAGAATAAGACACGTTAGCTTGAAAATCACCCCGTCCCACTTTACCTTTTTTGGTAGTAATCAAAATTACGCCATTAGATGCCCTTGATCCATAAATAGCAGCAGAAGCAGCATCTTTCAACACCTCAACCGATTCGATTGTCGAGGGGTCAATCTCCGCTAAAGTATTCGTCCCCGTTACCGGAGAAGTAAACGAGTGAATAGGTACACCATCCACAACATACAAAGGTTCCCCGCTCGTGGTACCATTCATCAACGAATTATATCCACGAACAACAACCCGGGTACCACCGCCTCCGGGAGCCCCCGAAATATTATTCACCTCAACCCCGGCCATATGCCCTTGTAATAAATTTGCCAAACTGGCAGAAGGGACCTCTTCCAAATCCTTGGCTTTCACAGAAGAAACAGAACCGATTAGTTCTCTTTTATTACGTTCTCCATAGGCAATAACCGTTACCTCATCCAAATCGGAAGTTTCCTCCTTCAACTTCACGATCATTTCTTCTCCTGCTTTGAATGATTTTTTTTCTTGTTTAAAACCTACAAATGAAAATATCAACTGGCCTTTTTCCACGGGTAATATCAACTCGAACATTCCTTTTTCATTCGTGGCACACCCTACTGTCGTGCTATCCAAACGGACCGTCACCCCCGGCAAAGGTTGGTTCTTTTCATCAATTACTTTCCCCTTTATGACATGTTTTTTAACCTCTTTTTTCTCGTCATCTTTCGTGATCATCGGTTTCACGATAATCACGTTTCCCTCGAACAAAAAATTCAATCCCGTGAAAACCCGGTTCAACAAAACATCCACGGCTTCATCTCTGGCCGAAACGGATATATTATCAAATGGTATCAAATCCGCATCATTATACACGAAGAACAAATTCGTTTCCTTCTGAATCTGTTTAAATAATTCCATCGCACCGACATTCTTCATATCCAACGTCACCCGCTGCTGTTGCGAAAAAGTGCTGGCAGAAATTGTCATGCCGGTCATCGTCATCAAAATAAATAATAACCTCATGATTTTCAATAAATTCTTTTTACCATAGAAATAGTAAAAACTTTCGTTTTTTTTCATACATTTGATTTTTGAAATTAAAAAACTACCGGGGCAAACATTGTCGCATTTGTTTACCCAAGCTAATTTTAGATTCCGGTAAAGTAGCCGCTTGACCGGAATTTTATTTTCGCACGATTATCACTCTACCTTTTATCTCAAACTGAACATGGGACGTTTTCTCCATCAGAGACAACAGTCCACCAATTTCCTCGTAACGGGGCAAATACCCGCTAAACCGTTCATTTCTCACTTCATTGTTCATAAAGAACACTTGAATATCATACCACAAAGACAGTTCATCCAGTATCTCACCTATACTTTTGTTCTCGAAATAATAATTTCCTCGCTGCCACGCCACGTAAGACAACACGTCCACATCCCGAACCGTAACCCGTCCCGCGAACTTGTTAAAAACTGCCTGCTGATTGGGTTTCAGCATCACTTCCGCCAATCCTTTCGGCTTCACGGACACGGAACCTTCCACCAACGTCGTTTGTATCTGATCATCCCGACGAGTGTTCACGTTAAATTGCGTCCCGTACACCTTCACCTCCATCCCGTTCGCCTCCACGATAAACGGTCTGGCAGTATCCTTCGTCACTTCAAAATAAGCCTCTCCTTCCAGCCGTACCCGCCGCTCCTTACCCGCAAATTTCACCGGATAGCGAATCTCTGTCGCCGCGTTCACCCACACCTTCGTTCCATCGGCCAGCATGATCGTGTACTCGCCTCCTTTAGGAGTGATCAACCGATTTTGCAAATTTTCCCCCTTATTATCCAAAGAATCCACGTAAACCAACGCTTGATCATTCGTGTGAATCGTCATCCCATCGCTCTCTTTCAGCGTCATCCGGGAAGTATCCAGAGCCAGGACTTTCCCGTCATTCAACACCAACGTCGCTTTTCTCGCACCATGCTTGATCGGCCCGATACCGTAATCCACGACTTCTTCCACGGGCTGCCTCGTCCAAAGCAATATTCCCGCGATAACCGGTAACGCCAACATCGCCGCGTAACTCACCACCTTCAACCATACCCGTCGTCCCCGTCTCCGATAAGCCTCGTCAATTCTTGAATCGAATTCCCGTTTAAATTGCTTCTTCGCCTCCACGCTTAACTGGAAATTCTCCCGCTTTGCCACGAAACGTTTCATCTCCTCGTAGAGCTGCCGATGCCTTTCCGATTCACCCAACCAAACCTCCAAAACCCGCCTATCCTCCTCATCCAGTGAAGAAGTAAAGCTCCGTTTTATCAACCTCCAATCCATTTTCATAGTATTTCTCTAAAATTTCGTCCTTATAACACGAAACATTGAAAAATGTTTACAGGGGGAGATAAAAAAATAAAAAGCGATCTACATATATTCAAGACCAACCGCCAAGACGAAAAGTATCAGCGTAAAATCATAATCCGCAAAACAATGTTTCAACTTGTCCATCCCACGATGTAACTGAACTTTCACGGTATTCTCATTCATCCCCAACTGTTCGGAAATCTCGCTATACTTATATCCATGCACGAAACGAAGAAGGCACACCTCCCGGCATTTTTCCGGTAACTCGTCCAATACTTCCCGAATTTTTTCCAGAATCTCCTCCCGGTCAATCATATCCACGTTGTCCGAGTAGACTGCCGCCTCGGCGTATAGCGCCATGTTACGATCCTCGACCTTCGCATCCCGCAAATAATTGTAGCAACGGTTACGTACACTCGTGTAAAGATAGGCTTTCAGAGAACCCTGATAATTTTTCAGAATCGATTTTTCATAAATCGCGATAAAAACCTCCTGCACAATATCATTAGCCACGTCTTCCCGGAAAACCATGTTCAAGGCAAACGTGAACAACTTGTCGAAATACCCGTCAAACAAATCTGAATAGGCCTTTCGATCATTTCTTCTCAATCTTTCTATCAATATAGAGTCATCCAATTTTGAAGTTATTTTGAATCATAGCGAGACAAAATTATTTTTTATTTTCCATTTACAAAAAGTATTCCCTGTAATTTATTCAAATTAACATACTTACTAGTTGATATCAAATCAACAATTTGTCCAGTTGTTCCCAAAAAGTAGGAAAGGACTTCGACACCACCCCGGCATTGCGAATTACTAACCCGGGAAATCTTAACCCGACGGGAGCGAAAGCCATCGCCATACGGTGATCCTGATAAGTATCGATTTCCAGAGAAATCAACGAGTTTCGTTCCCGGTTCCAACATAACGCACCATGAACGGGAACTTCCAATTTATATCCCAATTTACGCAATTCGCAGATCGAGGCGGCCACACGGTCACACTCCTTAATATGCAAGGTTTCCAACCCGCGAATATGAAACGGAATATCTTTTAAACAACAGGCCACGATAAAAGTAAGGGCCAGATCGGGCATTTCCGTGAAATCCGCCTCGAACAAACCCGTGTTTTCACCGGAAGCTCGCAAAAGAACGTCCGATTCTCGCCATTCCGTTCGTACTCCCAATCGTTCCCACAATCTATATTGCAGAGCATCTCCCTGCAAACTATCTTTTTTCAAGTCCGAAATGAAGATTTCCCCCTGTCCGACAATAGAAAGCACCTCGTAGAAATAAGACGCCGCAGTCCAATCGGATTCTACACGCAAGTTTACCGGGATATAGCCCTCCTCGGGAACAACAATTTTTCCCCCTTCCAAACGCACGTCGACCCCAAACAAGCGCATCATGGAGGCTGTCATCCGTATGTAAGCAGCTGAAACAATTCTTTCTTCCAGAGCAAGGGTCAAGCCTCCCGGAAGTAAAGGAGCGATCATCATCAAGGCCGACACGTACTGGCTACTCACCGAAGCGTCCAGCACCAAGGAACACCCACCCTGTAATGGAACGGAAGTAATCCATAAAGGCGGAAAACCCTCTTCACCCATGTAGGCTATACTCGCACCCAAGTCCCGCAAAGCATCCACCAACACCTGCACGGGACGTTGTTTCATGCGCTCCGAACCGGTTAATTCCCGAACCCCGCCTTTCAAGGCGAAATAAGCTGTCAGAAAACGCATGGCTGTTCCGGCATGTCCCACGTTGACCAATCGGTCGGAAGTGGACAATGCTTCCCGCAATACCCGTGTATCGTCACTATCCGACAAATTCTCGGGCACCGGGCACCCTGCCAAGGCACATAACACGAGCGCCCTGTTCGAGATACTCTTGGAGGCCGGTAAAACAGCCACACCTTCAATCTCCGTCTTGTTCCACGCGATAACTCGATCCATATTTACCCGTTATTTATATTTGGCTCAAAGCCTCAACCACTAAATCTCTTGAACAATAATTATCCAGTGAAAACTCCCCGATACCCGAGAGCAAGGTGAAATTTACTCCCCGTCGTTCATTCTTCTTATCATGCAACATCAATCCATACAGGGTATCCACATGATCCATCAAGAGATAGTTCGGATAATATCGTTTGATAAAATCCCGGACTTCCCGGTAAGTTTCTTCCGGGAAACCTTTCTCCTTGACAGACAGAAACAATTCAGCCACCAATCCCAATGCCACCGCTTCTCCATGCAAGAGAGCTGTTCCCCGCATAATAGACAAACTTTCTATGGCGTGCCCGATCGTGTGTCCAAAATTCAACACCTTACGCAATCCCTGTTCCCTAGGATCTTGAGAGACAATTTCATTTTTTATCGTCACGGAACGCCGAATCAATTCCAAAAAGTCTTCCGGTCTCGTTTCTTGATATTCCAGATTTAACAACCGGGCCAAGTACTCCCGGTCTGATAACAAACCATGTTTAATCATTTCTGCAAAACCGGACATCCGTTCCCGCACGGGTAAATGACTCAAGAAATGGACATCGATAATCACCTTTTCCGGGATGGAAAACGTACCGATCTCGTTTTTCAAGCCGTTGAAATTGAATCCGGTTTTACCGCCCAAGGAAGCGTCGACCTGTGCCAAGAGCGTCGTGGGCACATTTATACAACGCATCCCCCGTTTAAAGGTGGAAGCCGCAAAACCTCCCACATCCGTCACCATACCACCTCCCACACACACGAGAATGGAAGATCGCCTAGCCCCCCGTTTACTCAACATCATCCAAATCCGGGCCACACTTTCCATTGACTTGTTCTCTTCCCCGCAATCCAGAACAGACACGTGAGAGGGCATCCAATCTACTTTCTCGAACAAACGATCACAAAAACCCACCGTGTGCTTATCCGCCACGATAAATAAATCCTCACGTCTCATCCCGCCTAGTAATTCTGCAAGGACAAGACTGGCATCCGTGGTAAAAATGATACTTTCCATTCATCCTGTATTTCTGTACAAAATTAAACTATTTTATCAGATGCCCAAACGAGAAGAAGTTTATAAATTTTACAAACCTTACGAGCTCATTTTCTCCATTTCATTCGCTTTTTCAACTATAAAGGTATATTTTTGTCATAAATTACTTTTAACTATCGGCATATGAATCATGAAAACTTGATCCTGACAAGGGTGGCTATCACCATGGCTCCCCGGCTTAATAATGCTCTTTTTGCCTCCCTGTTCCAAGAATGTGGCGGAATTTCCGGATTCTTCGAAGAAACGGAGCAAAATATAAAAACACTTTTCCGGAAAAATAACTTGCCAAACATGCAACCCGAACGTTCCCGCTGGTTGCAAATGGCCGAACAAGAGTTGGACATCATGAAAAAACATCACATCCAAGTATGCGGAATCGAGGATTCGAACTATCCTCGCCTCCTGAAACATTGCCCCGATGCCCCGCTCGTGCTATTTTATAAAGGAACTCTCGAAGACAACGACACGAAGAACATTGCCATCGTGGGCACACGTAAAGCAACCGAAATGGGGAAGCAACGGGTAGACACGTTACTTCGCGAACTGGCTGATACAGGTTATCACCCGAACATCATCAGCGGACTGGCCTACGGGATCGATATTGCCGCCCACACGGCGTGCGTGCATTACGGGTTAAAAGCACAGGCCGTTCTAGGACACGGTCTACACATGGTTTATCCCGCTTCACACAAAAGCATGACAGAAAAGATTCTGGAACAAGGAGGAGCTTTAATTTCAGAATTCCCGACTTGCGCACCGATTTTACCGACAAACTTCCTTCAACGCAATCGAATCGTGGCAGGCATGAGCGAGGCAATCCTTGTTGCCGAATCACCCATCAAAGGAGGAGCCATGTCCACCGCCCGGCAGGCCCTGTCGTACAATCGGGACGTGATGGCAATTCCCGGAAGACCGGAAGACCCTACCTTCACCGGGTGTAACCTGTTGATCAAACAAAATATTGCCGCTTTAGTAGAAAACATCAAGGACTTGCTCCAAATCCTCAACTGGCCTCCTCTCCCAACCGGACCTTACCAAATGTCACTGGATTTATTTCCTGTAACAGATAAAGAAGTATTACTCATGGAGACTTTGGCAAAAATGGGAGAACAGAATATTGATCAATTACATCAACTTACACGCATCCCCGTACATGATCTTTCCGTACTCCTGTTAAAACTTGAACTGGAAGGCCGGACCATGCAACTTCCCGGTAATTGTTACACGCTTATTTAACGGGTTTTATTACAGATTCATAGTACTTCACGGAACGTGATTGAAATTTTAAACTATTATAACGTTTGCACCTACCAAAAAATAACCCGAAAAATTTTTGGAATCATAAACAAAAACATACCTTTGAAGCGAATTTTGATAATTCAAGTAAATGAAAATGTTTTTTTAAAGTTTTTACTTAAACAATATTCAAATGAAAGCAGAGATTAAAGAATTCATGGATGCCTTAAAGGCTAGAACCGTAGGTGAATCAGAATTCCACCAGGCAGTTCAAGAAGTGATCGAAACTGTATGGGATACCTATCAGGCAAACCCGAAATACAAGGCCAACAAGATCCTTGAGAAAATGGTTGAACCTGAAAGAGTGATCATGTTCAGAGTGCCTTGGATCGATGATAAAGGTGAAGTACAAATCAACCGCGGTTATAGAGTACAATTCAACAGTGCTATTGGACCGTACAAAGGAGGTTTGCGTTTCCACCCGTCAGTAACCCTTGGCGGTTTGAAATTCTTAGGTTTCGAACAAACTTTCAAAAACTCTTTGACTACTCTTCCGATGGGTGGTGGTAAAGGAGGTTCGGACTTCAACCCGAAAGGAAAATCAGATAACGAAATCATGCGTTTCTGCCAAAGCTTCATGACTGAACTTTGCAAATATATCGGTGCTGACACTGACGTACCTGCTGGTGATATCGGTGTTGGAGCCCGTGAAATCGGTTTCTTGTTCGGACAATACAAGAGAATCCGTAACGAATTCGTTGGCGTGTTAACCGGAAAGAACCGCGAATTCGGTGGTTCAAGAGTACGTCCGGAAGCTACCGGTTACGGTACCGTTTATTTCGCACAACATATGTTGGCTGAAAAAGGTGAGAAAATCGCTGGTAAGACTGTAGCAATCTCTGGTTTCGGTAACGTTGCTTGGGGTGCCGCACAAAAATTAGTTCAATTAGGGGCTAAATTGGTTACCATCTCTGGTCCTGACGGATATATCTATGACGAGAAAGGTTTAACTCAAGAAGGTGTAAACTACATGTTGGAATTGCGCGCTAGCAACAACGACGTTGTAGCTCCTTACGCTGAAAAATTCGGTGCTAAATTCTTCCCGAAACGTAAACCGTGGGAAGTAAAATGCGATATCGCATTCCCTTGCGCAATCCAAAACGAGTTGAACGAAGAAGATGCAAAACAATTGGTTGCTAACGGTTGCCAAATGGTAGTTGAAACTTCTAACATGGGTTGTACCGCTGAAGCCGTTAACTACTTGAACGAACACATCACTTTCGCTCCTGGTAAAGCAGCTAACGCCGGTGGTGTTGCCGTTTCCGGTCTTGAAATGAGCCAAAACTCAATGAGATATAGCTGGACTGCTGAAGAAGTAGACGCTAAATTGTCTCAGATCATGAAAGATATCCACGATACTTGTGTTAAATACGGTAAAGAGGGTAACAAGATCAACTACGTTAAGGGTGCTAACATCGGTGGCTTTATCAAAGTTGCTGAAGCTATGTGCGCTCAAGGACACTGCTAATAATACAGTAAGTCTATATAAAGAATCCGCCTCGAATGAGACGGATTTTTTTATTTCTCTCTATTACCTGATCAGTAAAATTGATAAAACAAAAAGTAATCCGTGTATGCCATTGTCAGGTTGTTTCCTATATTTTCGCGTCATGAAAATATCAAATATGCGTACTCATAATAAATCATCACAAAGTGCCGTCCGGATGGATATGCTACACGGTAGTCTACTGAACAAGATTCTGTTGTTTTCCCTACCGTTAGCGGCGAGTAGTATTCTGCAACAATTATTCAACTCGGTAGATATTGCCGTCGTGGGAAGATTTGCCAGCGATCAAGCCTTGGCAGCCGTGGGAAGTAACAGTTCGGTGATCAGCTTGATGATTAACCTGTTCGTGGGAATATCCGTCGGCGCAAATGTCGTGATCGCCAACTATATCGGGCAAAAAGATGAACGAGGGATCAAAAATGCCATACACACAGTTTCCGTCATTGCCCTGATAAGCGGATGTTTGCTACTCGCGGTGGGCTTACTCATCGCCCGGCCGATTCTAGAGGCCATGGATACCCCTGACGATGTCATAGACCTGGCAGTTCTGTATCTTCGCATTTACTTCCTCGGGATGCCCTTTTTCATGGTATACAATTTCGGGGCAAGCATTCTCCGTAGTATGGGAGACACGAAACGCCCTCTCTATTGTCTAGTCGCAGCCGGAATTATCAACACGGTACTTAACCTGTTACTGGTCATCGTCTTCCAAATGAGTGTCGCGGGGGTTGCCATTGGCACCGTCGTTGCCAATATGTTCAGTGCAGGCGTGATAATATATATCCTCCGGCACGAAAAAGGTCCCTTCAAGTTAGACATCAAGCATCTCCAAATCACTCGTCCCGAATTGCGGAAAGTTCTTCAGATCGGAGTTCCCGCGGGAATACAGGGAATGGTGTTCTCTATTGCCAACATTTTCATACAGTCTGCTGTCAACCGATTCGGTTCTGCGGCCATTGCCGGGTCTGCCGCCGCCCTCACGTACGAGTATTATTGCTATTTCGTGGTTAGCGCATTCAGCCAAGCCGCAGTAACTTTTATCAGCCAGAATTACGGGGCCGGACAACTTGATCGCTGTAAAAGAATCTTCCGCCTGACAATGCTATTAAGTGTTGCTTGTTGTGGACTATTAAACGTGCTATTTGTTTGGCAGAAACATTTCGCAATCAGCTTCTTCACGTCCAGCCCGGAAGTCTTCCATTATGCCGCACTCCGTATGAATATTGTCTTACTGACACAATGTATCGCCTGCTCTTATGAAATTGCCGGAGCCGCACTCCGGGGACTCGGCTATTCCATGCTTCCGGCTATCCTCACCGTATTTGGAACGTGCGTCTTACGATTGCTATGGATATATCTCGTTTGCCCCTTATTGCCCGGTTTCGATGCATTGATGGTTATTTATCCTATTTCATGGATCGTGACCGGTGTCGCCGTGCTAGTCGCATACCACGTGGTACAGAAAAAATTATTCCGACCTACATCTTTAACTCCAATTCTCCAATAAAAAATGTTTAATTACAATTGAGGGGTCTCATTCAAAACCCCTCAATCTATTTCTTTATAATCTTTAACTTACCAACCGAACTATCTCCCTCTCCTTCTAAGCCAGATAAACAAGTATAAAAATAATAAAAGCCCTGGAAAAACTCCAATCAACATATATTGTAATATTTCTGCCCCCGTTCCCGACACAAAAAGTTTTCTATCAATTGAGGCAGGACGAGTTATATTAATAGGAGCTTCTCCGTTAGACAACCAGTCAAATCCACCTTGAACAAGAACATAATTGGAAGCCCACAACATGGCTCTCTTGTGATTAAACTCTCCATCACTCAAACAATCAGCATCTCCCAATACAATAATTCTTTGTTCTCGATCTGCCACCGGACGAGACAAAGCCAGGGCAAGCGTATAGGGCTTGGCAACTTCCCCTGCATCCGGATTACATTTCACCTCTTGGTCTACAATATCCATGGTTTCCAACTCATTCCAACACGTGGAATCTGACATAAATAAAGGAGTCACCTTAAAACCTTTATCCTCAGAATATTCTAACCCACAGGCACTTGGCATAGTAACAACATTAAATTCCTGCATTTGATTAAACACGTAACTCAACTTTTTAGCTCCATCTGTTGGACGAGTAACAATCAAATCAAATGGATTTGCAGGAGTAACCATCCCTGCCAAAAATCCTAAATTACTATTATCTTCTCCTTCTTTTACCAATGGCTTTTCCTTTGATGGCTGAATTAAAATTCCATCCATAAACTTTACGCCAAATTGTTCTACTAACGGATTCATTATAGGCTGACGTTTCGGTTCTCCGATAATCATCAAATTCCCTCCACGAGTAATATAATTATCAAAATGTATCTTCTCAGCTTCTGTCATGGGCTCTCTCATTTCTGCAATCACCATGATATTCACATCCTTCGGCACCTCTTGATCTAAACGAATTTCCTTATAATCAAATCCTTGATTAACCAATGCAGCACGAATAGAAGGAATATGTGTGAACATACAATAGTTCCGATCTCCCGGTCTATCAGTTTCGCGTTCTCCATGTCCCGTTAAAAAACCAATAGTAGGCAACTCATCCATCACCAAACGTTTAAATGCGGCAGAAATTTCCGCTTCACTCGGATATGGAGGATTATCATCAAACATTCGCAAGAATGTCCGCTCCCCGCTTTCTCGTTCTAATAAACGTGTCGTACGATTCCCCTCTGTAGAAACCAAATCAATTTGTGCCCGAATCTGTTCTGGATTTAGTACTTTTTTCGGATTCAATTTTTTCCGCTCAATTTCTTTTTTCGCTTTCTCCTCATAACTCATTCCCGGATACATATTCTCCAAAAAATTATTTTGAATCGTATCATAATAGTACACATATTTCATCTTGATCTCTGGCTTAAAACGAATATATTGTTCAAATGCACTACGATCTGAAATATAATTCTCATGATCACCAACCCATGCGAACCGATCCAAAATATTCACGTACGTCGTAATCGTCAATCCCCCGTCAAGACGTTTGATGATTTCTTGGCTATTGGGAGTCAACGTATTTACCTTCATCTGCGTAGCATCGTAATAAAATTTAAATACCGGACGAGAAGAAACATAAGCCAACACAAAAGCGACAATCCAAATTCCTGCATACTTACTAAAAGAAACAGTCCAACTCACTTTCCTGCGACGAGACTGCATCCGTATAATCGTCATACAAATGAACAATGCTATCACCACTACAAAATAAAGCACATCTTCCGAAGAAACCAAACCACCGACAAAAGCCCAAGCCCTACCGGAAAGCCCAAACCAATAGGTTATTTCCCTCACGAAAGGAACCGCTTGCCACATTCCCTGCACATAAGTCAAAGCCGCTAAAATAGCTAAAGTTCCTACAGCTGCCACGATCTGGTAAGAAGTCAAACTAGACATAAACAAGCCGATTGCCACATAAACGCATAGCAATAAATATATTCCCAACAATCCCGAAAGAACAAGCGTCACGTCTGCATTTTGAACCACACAAAACACATAAACAGCATACACCGCCAATACACCAATAAGTACCAAACCGTAAATCAACATGGCGACATACTTTCCTAAAACAATTTGACTATTTGTGATTGGAGAAGAATATAACAATTTTATTGAACCGCTACCCAATTCCCTACTCATCAATCCCATTGTCAACAACGGGATATATAAATACAAATACGTTTGTACATTAGCAAACAAACCATTATATGAAGCAAATATAAAATAAGTCAAGTTTCCATAAGCTGCTCCTTGTTCTTGACTTAACGCAAAATTATGAATTGTTCCGGAAAACAACATCCCCGTTTGGAACGTGAATATAATCAAAATCAACCAAGCGATCGGGGAATAAAATAAATCCCGCAACTCTGTTTTCGCTATCTTAAATATAATTCTCATCTTTACTGCAAATAAAATTTAACACTATTTCTTGGACAACTCGGCAAAAATAGTATCCAAAGAACTTTTCTCCTGTTGTAATTCCATTAATTGCCAATCACGCGTATAACTAGCTTCCACAATACTATTTATTGCCTCCTTGACATCTGAAAATTGAATACGGAATCTCGGACCACCTAACTCCTCTACACGAACAACTCCAAGAAGAGCCTGTATATCCGCCACCAACGGGAGTGCTCCCAACGAAACGACTAACGTGTTCGGTTGTATATAATTATCAAATTCTTCCACCGTTCCAGAAAAAACCATATTTCCCTGTTCGATCATCCGGATATAATCACAAGTTGCTTGCACTTCCGGCAAGATATGAGTAGAAAGAATCACGGTTCGTTCTTCCGCTATCTCTTTAATCAAGTGACGAATCTCAACAATCTGATTCGGGTCCAATCCATTCGTCGGCTCATCAAAAATAACCAATTCCGGGTTATGAATAATAGCTTGAGCTATCCCTACCCGTTGCTGATAACCTCCGGATAAATTATGAATAACCCGTTTCGCAAAATGAGAAATACCACAACGACCCATAACTTCCCGCACCGCCTTTTTCACCTCCCGATCCGGGATATGCCTCAACTCCGCACAAAACTCCAGATACTCCTCCACGGTCAAATCCGGGTGTAACGGCGGCACTTGCGGCAAGAAACCGATATGCCGTTTCGCCTCAACAGGATTTTTACTAATACTAATCCCTTTTATACAAACATCCCCTTCCGTCTGTTTCAATACCCCACACATAATATTCATGGTCGTGGATTTCCCGGCTCCATTAGAGCCGAGTAACCCATAAATACCATTTTTCGTTATCTCAAAATTAATATCCCGAATCGCCCACTGCACACTATAGCGATGGGACAAATGCTCCACCTTTACAATTGATTCTTCCATACAATATGATTTTATACAAACTTCTGTTAATATTCATCTACACCCGTCACTCCCGTGGCCATCTCTTTCGCCATAGTTATCTTTCCGTCAAACGTCATTGTCTCCACACACTTCGGCCGATCTCTATCCGAGATGTCATAAAACTTCAACGTACCGTTTTCACCTCCGACAACTAACAAGTCATACTTACCTATCGCACCAACATCAGAGGTTCCATATCCGATATAGGTCACCTTTTCCGGAAAATCCGTAATCATCGGCTTACTCGCATACTCGCTAGCAACAAGTAAATAATTCACATGATTGCCATCCGTATATACCACTTGATTCTTAGCTTTTGCATTAGATGACGAACAAGTAACTAATATCAAAGCATCATCAGAAATCCTGACAGGGCATTCTATTACACGAGAATCCGCACCCTCAGGATAAAAAGGAGGCATCGGAGCAACAGACTGCTTTATAGAACCGTCAGACGGATTCATTATAAACTCCCCACACCAAGTCTTTCCTGATGCATCATTATAAATTACAGAATATACATTAAGACTTGTCGTAAAATTCAACATTGCACTCTTCATATATCCCATATTCAATACTTTAGTTCCACTTTCAAATCCCCAAACCGGAGGACAATTCGTTAAGGAACCATCATTTTTTAAAGGGATCAAACTAGTCGCCAAATAGGAGGGATCTCCCCAGCCACTTCCAGCCTGTTTCGAAGCGAAAGCAATCATAATCACCCGATTATTTTTTTCATCCCAACAAGGGATCGAGGTAAATCCATACAAACGGGTACCGAATTCCGTAATTTTATACCCTTTTTCATCCAATTCGTAAGGAGTATTGATAAACATCCCTCCCAAATTATTTTTTGACAATTGCCGTCTGTAAAGCTTACCGTCTTTATTGGCTAAAAAAGTACATAACCCAGTTCCCCTATCAGCTTCCCACGCATCAACCCTCGCAACCGGAGAAAACCCGGACGGGACTCCTCCGCCGAACAAATCTTTCAGTTCGGAATGTAATTCGAACGTAGCGGCATCCACTTCATAAGCAACCTCGTCAGTCATAATCGTAATCGACCCCATCGGTCCCACATTCTTAGCCGTTCTAGTATATCCCAAGAAAACAGGTTTGCCGGAAATTGACAATGCATTTATTTCACTAAAAGAATCCTGCAATTCAAATTCATCCTTCGATTCCTCCCGATTATATGTTCTTTTTACAAAATAACATTCTCCTTCACCTTCTTTTTCCGTTAAAACGAACCAGTCTCCATTACTACGATACGGTGTTATAAAAAAAGAAACCACTTTCATGAAATGAGTTTCAAACTCCTTATCGATAACCGTAAATGAACCTCTTACCCATTTGTCAGTAGCACAAAGTTCTTCCATCTTTGTCCATTTAATCACGCTATCCACCGGAATATCAATATCCGCTTCTGTAGCTATAACCACATCATTCAACTTCCACTCATAGCGTACTTCCCGCTCCCTCGAAACAGAATCCGTATCCCATCTAAAAGCATCATGTCCGCGCAGTTTCATCACGTTATGCTCTGTCGCATACACGCTTATCGGCTGATCTGTATGCCATTTAGGCTCCTTAATATCGTCATAATCATAATTTCCTTCATCCTCTAAACATCCAAATATCAAGAAAAACGACAAACAAAATAATATATGAATCTTTCTCATAATAGCAACTTTTAATCATTAAATCACAACTGTTATATCGTTACCATACTCATCTTTTTGTCCGGGATTGGCAATCAGCCACTCTTTAAATTTTAAAACCAATCCGATAGCCAAATCCGGACGTTCCTCTATCATCTTTTCATCCATTGTCATACCGGGATCAGCATGTTCAACGAAAAGCTTATATTTTGTATTGGAAAACTTCCCTAAAAGCGTAAGTTCAACTTCACCATTCTCTTTCCACCAATCCGGTCTTTCTGCCACATAAGAAGAAATTATCACGGCACGACGACGTTCATACTGTCCCAAGCCAATCCCTTCGCCTGGTACTAACTCAACAAACAACCGTACCCCCTTCTCCATTTTTTTTAACCGCTCGGACAGATTCAACCGAATCTTTATCGTATCTTGAATATCCAATTGCCCTTCCAACAGAGGTCTTGCATGAAACACATACTGGTCATCCAAATCATACTCATCTTCATTAGCCGTTGTTCCCTCTCCTATCACTTTTAAAGTAAAAGGAATATCTGCCGTTAACGGTAATCCGGAATAGTTCACAACCACCTCTGCTTCTATTGTTTTCGTATCATCGGGATAAAAGAAGAACGACATCACAGTCGAGTCTGCCCCCTCCGTTCCCGGTTGAAGGGCATTCATATAGAATTTATCAAAATAAAGCTGAGCCTGCCCATCAAAAACTTTTATATCATCTTCATTACAAGAAAAGAAGGACAAAAACATCAACATTATCATAAAATATAAATATCTTTTCATCATGATTCAAAGTTTATGTCATTATTTAATATCTGCCGGCACAGGGAACATACTTTCTTGAAGAGTCATAGGACGCAATGTTCCTTTATCATTCACAATCGCCGCATTCAAACGTTTATACAAGAAAAACAATTGTCCTTCAGAAATCCACTCGCGACGCGCATCATGGAGTAATTCCTGCTCAAATTCATTCCAAGTCGATCCTCCAAGTGAACTTCCATAAATTCCCCTATTCTCCCGGATTTCATTCAAAATTCGATAGGCATCACCTACATTCCCGTTACGTGCATAATACTCGGCCATAATATATTTCATCTCGGTAAGACGAATTACAGGAAACAAATTCACTGTTTTATCTCTCGTATCCAAATTAGTAGGAATAAAATATTTAGCAGAAACAGGATAGGCGCCACTACCCAAAAAAATCATATGATTCCATCGATGATCCAAACTTTTCTCATCAACACCTCCATGTAAAAAATAACTTTCCGAAATTTGAAACCAATTCGGAGAAACTCCACCTTTCCAATCCGCACTCAACCAACTACCTGTTCCTTGATAAGACAAACTGTTATAGGCAGCAAATATTAAATTAGACATCGTTTTATAATCTTTTCGATTATTAAAATCTGCTTCATTATTACCCCAACCTTGTGTCAAACCGCTATAATCATCCTTATACATCAAATTCTTCGAACCATCTCTAAATACCACATGGGCTTTTACCACTTCATCAGCATAATTAAAGGCTTCCTGCTCCCGTCCCGCATACTGGCAAACCCTCGCCAATAAAGCAGTAACGGCATTATAACTCATTCTATACCCCCGTCCTTTAAAGAAATCATCTATCAATGCAGCATCAAAATCCTCGATCTGTTGCCCGGATATAGTCTGATAATTATAAGTAAAATCATTATTAAAACGTCCCGTGCCGGATAAATTAATTCCCTGTCCATTTATTGTTGTATCGTAAACAGCAACTAACCCTCTAGCCTTTTCCAAATCTGCAATCACTTTTTCTAACACAGGTTTCACCCCAAGTTTTGTGGCTGACAACACCGGATAAGATTCGATATAAGGGATATACGCACGTCCATCATCATTTACGGGAGCCGGAGCAAACAAACGTAACAATTCAAAATGAATCAAGGCCCGACAAGCATACGCCTCTCCCGTGATCATCTTCCTTTCCATTTCTCCTTCCGCAAAAATATCATTAGAAGCATTTTCGATATTCTGCAATAAGTCATTTGCATTAGCAATAATATTATAGGCAATTCCCCACGCACTCTCTATACTTGAAGATACTTGCGTGTTTGTGTATTCATATTTGGCTGCAGCTTTACACATCTCGTCATTGAATGAGCCGGACTCCAAATTATATAACTGGGCCATACAATCCAACATTCCATAAGACCAATTCCGACCATAAAGTTCCGGCTTACCCATTGACTTATACAAACCATTCAGAACAGACCGATAACCGTCACCCGTACTAAACAAATCACTTTCAGTTGCTTGCCCTGCTGGTGTAACATCCAACCAATCCTTACATCCCGCAAATACCAAAACAATGGCAACTGCTAATATTTTAATATAATTTTCCATGCCATATACCATTTAGAATCCAACATTTAATGAAAAATTAAAACTTCTCGCAAATGGATAATTTATAGCTCTTTCCTCTTTCACACTTCTCCATTTACACAAATCATTCGCGCTAAACTGCACGCTCAAACTTTTGAGTTTCCACTTAGAAATCAACTGACGGCTAAAATCATAACCTATTGAAAGACTTGTAAAATCCAAACGATTATCATCTTGCACGAATCTGGAAGTCGGATTCTGTGTCGGATTTTTACTCAAATCATAATAAGGAACCACGTCTCCCGCATTTTTCCATCTTGCAGACAGCACCCGTTTATCCACATTCTGCGTGCTAATCTGAGCATTCTCGACTTTCTCCGCTAATGTTGAATTATAACTCTGTCCTCCCCACTGATAATTGAAATAAGCATTCAATGTGATTCCTTTCCATGCCACATTGATACCGAAAGAACCTTTGGCATCCGGTTCCGTATCCCCGACAACAACTTGATCATTAGCATCCCACGTGTAAGTCGACATCCCGTTTTTCTTTACAAAACGTTCACGCCCATTAGCCGGATCTATTCCCTCGGAACGAACCGCATAGATCGCAGACAAGGACTTTCCTTCATAATACAATATCAACGGCCTGCTTAACACATCTTTGTACATGGAATTTTCTTTCTCATATTCGGCAAGAATCGTTTCATTATAAGCATTCATCTCCTCACTCAATTCAGTAATTTTACTCCTGTTAGAAGATAAATTTGCCATAAACGTCACCATCCAATCTTTATTCTGGAAAAGAGTGGAAGTCAACGCAACTTCAAACCCTTCATTCAACGTTGCTCCGGAATTCTCCTTGTAAGAAGTAAAACCGGAATAAGCCGGAATTTTCACGTCATCGATCAAATCTTCTGTTTCATTCCGATAATACGATCCCTCCAAAGTAATTTTATCATTCAGTAAACCTATATTGAAACCTGCATCCAACTTGTATGTCGTTTGCCAAGTCAGCCGCGAATTCCCCAAAGCCATCAAAGAAGCTGCAGGCCCCGTGAAAAACCATGCATCTGTTGCTGTTTGGAAGGTTGTTATGGCCGAATAAGGAGCGAATCCCACATTTCCAGTAGAACCGTAAGAAGCCCTCAATTTTAAACGACTGATCAACCAGTGCCCTTTTAAGAAATCATAATTATGAATATTCAATCCGGCTCCTACTGACCAAAACGGAGCAAATTGCTTATCCGAACCGAAATCGGAACTTCCATCCAAACGGAAAGAGCCGTCGAACAAATAAATATCATTATAGGCGTAATTCACGGAAGCTAAAAAACCTATCTTACGAGTTTTAGATTCCGACACATTTACCGGTCTGGCCTGAGTGGCTGCAAATTGAGGTTCATGCATGTTCCCCAATTGGAAACCATTTAACACATACGATAACGACTCCGTTTTGCTTTCAGAAATCTCCCCTCCGGCTGTTGCATTAATAAAATGATTGCCGAAAACATGATTATAGTAAAACATCATTTTTCCATTCCAACTCCAATTATCATTTTCTTGCCGGCTCAACTCTCCTTTCTGATCGGCAGGAGTTACATCATATACAGGATCTGCAGGATCCTTAAAATTATCCGTACGACCATCCGTTCTGCGAAGACCTAATTGGCCTTTAAGCATCAATCCTTCCATAATATGAACGTTCAACTGGAAATTATTGGTTAAATCCCGGTTTTTCATCTTGCCGTAGAAAGTTGACAAATTGGCCACTTTCCACAAGGGATTTATCATAGAAACAGTAGTCCCTTGCACTTCTTTCAACAAGCGTCCATTCTCATCATATATCTCAGCATAAGGCTGCGCTTCAGCATATTGAGCATACTGTCCGTAAGGAGAATCCTCAGACTCTGTAACCGTATAAGAAATATTATTCAATAATTGCAACCAACTTCCCGCACGATAATCCAACGTTAATCCTCCCCCATAAATATGACGGAAAGAACCTTTCATCACACCGTTTTTACTCGCATTATAATTCAAATCTATACCATACCTGATGCTCTCCTCCCCACCAGATACATTCAAACTATGCATATGACCAAAGGCATTCCGCAAAGGTTGCGACATCCAATCGGTATCCACCCCGCGCAAAATAGCATTTTGTTTCTTATAATATTGAGCCGTAAGTTCAATTTGTTTCTCCGGATCATCAGATGAATATAAACCACTTAAACGTTCAACCTCCAATTTTTCAGCCGCATCACAAAGATTATAATCAGACAGGTCCGGGAAATCCACATTACCGGAAAAGTTATAATAAATCTGCATCTCTCCTGGTTTAGGAGCAACTGTAGTAACGACAACCACCCCATTAGCAGCTTGAGAACCATACATAGCTGTTGCTGCGGCATCCTTCAAAATGGTAATTGACTCGATGCGATTTACATCCAAATCATAAATTTTCTGAACATCCACCTCGAATCCATCCAAAATAAACACGGGCAAATTAGGATTATTTTCCAAAGTCGTACGCTGTGTTCTTTTCTGTTGTTCTACATCCAATCCTTTCGTCTGCCCGATAGAAGTCTCTCCCCGGATATTAAACTCCGGTAAAGCATTTGGATCCGATCCCCACAATTTATTATCTTTGATCCGGAATGAAGGATCGAACGTTTGTAACGCCGCAATCACGTTTTTTGAATTCACTTTCATTAACTGCTCTTTAGTTACAGTCGTAGCTTTACCGGTAAAACTCTCTTTACGAATATTGGAGTACCCTGTCACAACCACCTCGTCCATTTTCTTGTGATCTTCCTCCATTACAACATTTATCGAATCCTGCCCTACATATTTAATCTCCTGTGTCCGCATCCCGACAAATGAAAACACCAACACGAAATTAGTATCACGCATGGCGGGTAAAACCATCCTGTATTTTCCCTCGCTATCAGTTGCCGTTCCCAAATTTGTCCCTTTCACCACCACCGTTACCCCCGGCAACGGCATCTTTCCCTTATCCATTACCTTACCGACAATCCTGATTTCTTTCTTCTTTTCATCATTCAAAGGTTTCAGCACGATCACCTCATTCTGGAAAACATACGTCAAACCTGTTCCTTTCAAGCAATCACGCAGAATCTTTTCTACCGTTAAGGATTTGGCCTCTACATTCACTTTTCCCACCTTATCCAAATCTTCCTCGTGATACATGAAAACAAACGTGGTCTGTCGTTGAATCTCCCACAAAATATCCTTTAAATAGGCATTCTTCATAGAGATTGTAACCTGTTGCTCGTTCTGGGAATAAACTATTCCGTGCGTGTTTATTATCCCTAGAAAAACAAATAAAAAAGTCCATTTCGACATAAGCCATAATTTTTGTAATTTCTCACGTTTGCACCTGAGAAACATTAGAAAATTTTCCATAAATTTGTTCTCCCAATTATTAGTTAATAATTATCTCAATGTTAACGAAATAATTCCCGCAGGAAATGGTTCCAGCATTTCCTGCTTTTATCTACCTCGTTTTATTTTCAGTACTTTTCCTTCTTTCGTTATTTTTATTTTACCGTTCAATTCAAAGATATTCAACAAGGGCTCTATCGTTTCGAGACGACTCATGTTAAAACCGAAATGCAAATCCCTGACACTCTCGTCCTCGTACACGACTGTCATATCATACCATCGTTCCACGACATGCATGATCTCTTCCAGACGAACATCCCGGAACCGGAACATACCATCCTTCCAAGCGGTATAATAATTTACATCCACGTTCTTGATCTCCACGCTCCCGGACACCCGATCCAGCACGAACTGTTCATTAGGCCGTAATGCTTTTGCTTCCCCGATACACTTGCCAGAGATGGAAACCGCCCCCTCAACCAATGTTGTCGTGGCCACTTGTTCGTCAGCATATGCCGTGACATTAAATTTCGTTCCCAGCACGGTAATCTCGTAGGCATCCGTCTTCACGACAAAAGGAACACGCTTATTTTCCGCCACCTCGAAAAAAGCCTCTCCACACACTTCTACCTCACGACATTTTTCAGAAAAACGTTCCGGGAAACGAATCTTCGTCATTGAATTCAGATAAACAAGCGTTCCATCACTCAACACCAATTGATACTCACCTCCTTTCGGCACGATCACCTCGTTATATCGTAAAGAATCCACGGGAGCTTGATTTCCTGTATTTTTATAGGAAAGAGTTTTTCCCTCGTTATTAATGACCGTATTTTCCCCACGCAATATAACCCCGGATTTCTCAACTAAATCAATCACCTCTCCCGAAGGCAACACCAATTCCGCCCGAGTTCCTCCGGGAGTGATTGCATTTAAATCCGCCAGCGAGACCGTCTCTTCTCCCGAGTGAAGAACGCCATAAATAGCAGCACCCGAAGATATCAACAAAATTGCCGCATAACGTAAAAACACTCGCCAGCGTATCGCTTTCTTCCCTGTTTTCTTTAATCTTCTCGAGTACCCCTGCCAACCGGAAGCTTTATCAAAAGCCATAAAATGTTTTTGTTTTGCCTCTCGCCCTTCCCGGCTAACGATTCGATCATACAACCGACGATTACGCCCCGAAGCCTTTCGCCATTCATCCAGCGATTGCAATTCTTCATCAGACAATTCCCCGGCCATCGATTTCGCTATCCAAGAAGCTAGCAAAAACGGGTCATCCGCCAATTCCTTATTACTTTTGTCCATTCGTTCCATATCAATTTATTTGCCACGTAATTCTATTTCCGTGTATTATCAAGATTAAAACCGTCGCGTCATAAACTTTTACGATCCATTTATTTGCTATTACAACACGAAAAACAGAATTTATGGGGAACGAAGAATTCACTTTTTTGAAAAAAAAACAAACAACACTAAAAATCAACTATTTGCTCAACAGGAAAATAAAAACCAAATAATAATATTCTCGCAATATCTCCCGCAATTTTTTATACGCAATCTTCTTTAGAGTATGTACGGAACTTTCAGCTATTCCCAGTTGCCCGGCAATCTCGCTATTTTTCAAGCCATCCAGAGACAACAAAATCACTTGACGAGTTTGGTGAGGTAAGGATTCCACAGCATTATAAAACATTCGATAGGCCTCTTCTTCTACCAATGTCTCTGTATAAAATTCAACGGATTCCAGCACGGAAAGATCTTCCCGTCTTAACTTATGATCGCGCATATAATTCAAACAATCATTCCGTACAGTAGTATAAAGAAAAGACTTTACCTTATAATAATTATCAAACCCTTCCCGTTTGTTCCAAAATTTCACAAACCCTTCCTGGACAATATCAGCTGACAAGGAATCATCCTTCAAATAAGTAGACGCAAAAACACACAAGGCTTGATAAAATTCATCAAACAACGTTTTAAATACCTGTTCGTCAATTTTCAACTTTTCATTGTCCACTATACCCATACAAAAACCTTCGTTACTAAAGGCAAACCTACTGAAAAATATGATAACGAACAAACTTTTATCACGGTAATAAATCAATCGTAAATTCAACACACCACTTTGGCTTATGCATACCTCATTCTTTCAACTCCATTTCTCAAGAATACCATCCACACTCAACATCAATTGATAATCAGTACATTGTCTCACATCCATTCGTTACCCTTTCGTTATAGTATCGTTATCTCTTCGTTTCTAGAAACGAAGAGATAACGAACACATATTTTTATAATAACAAACAGATGTAAGCCCAAAACAAGCCCAAGGCAAACTTTAAGAATATAATTCACTACTTTTGCAGGTAAGAAAAAACAACAAAATTTATATTGCACATATGTTTATAGATACACACTCACATATCTATGCCGAAGAGTTCGACAATGACAGGGAAGAAGTTATTCAACGGGCTTGGGAAGCTGACGTTCACCAAATCATTCTCCCGGACATCGATAACACAACCCGACAATCCATGTTATCACTCGCAGAAGCCTGCCCGGACATGATGTATCCCACACTGGGAGTTCATCCAACTTCCGTAAACGAATCCTATAAAACGGAAATACAACTTTTCGAGAAATTACTCGGACAAACTACAATATACGGTATCGGGGAATGTGGAATCGATCTTTACTGGGATAAAACATTTTACAAAGAACAAGTTATCGTCTTCGAGCGGCAGTTAAATATCGCCCGGGAAATGAATCTACCCGTTATCGTCCATTCAAGAGACTCGCTAACAGAAATATTTACTGTGTTGAAAAAACAACACTATAACATGAAAGGCATACTCCACTGTTTCCCCGGCACGGAAGAAGATGCTCGCCGAGCAACAGATTTAGGTTTTCTACTAGGGATTGGAGGTGTCGTTACCTTCAAAAAATCATCCATGGCAGAAGTCGTGGAGAAAACCGGGGTAGACCACCTTGTATTAGAAACGGATGCCCCCTATCTTGCCCCCGTTCCCTATCGGGGTAAACGCAATGAAAGTAGTTATATTCCGTGTATAGCCGCTAAAATTGCTGAAATTCTAGGGATAGACTCGAAAAAAGTCGAGGAAATAACAACGAATAATGCAATGAATTTATTTAATTTGCACGTCAGTAGTCCGAACTGTTCATAAAAAAGATACAGACAGGTAATTCACTGACGAAAAGTGCAGAGGGAGCTTAAAGCTTGTAATGTTTTAGTTTTTAACTTAGTGCGTATGACAAAACCCGTGTTAATTATATATACCGGAGGTACGATCGGGATGGTAAACGACCCTGAAACGGGAGCGTTATGCCCTTTCAATTTTGACCAGATCGCTTGCGAGGTCCCGGAAATCAAAGAATTTGGATTCACGATAGACAGTTACACTTTACCGGAAATCATAGATTCTTCGGATCTGCAACCACAATTGTGGAAAGATCTCTGTTCAATCATCTTGAAGAATTACGACGATTACCGGGGATTTGTTGTCCTGCATGGAACGGATACCATGGCCTACTCGGCCGCTGCCTTGAGTTTCATGTTAAATAACTTGACCAAACCCGTGATATTTACCGGTTCCCAACTACCTATCGGGAAAATCAGGACAGACGGGAAAGAAAATTTAATCGCAGCCATTGAAATAGCAGCCGCTTACGATCAAGAAAAGGCCATTGTCCCAGAAGTCTGCATCCTATTCGGAGATAAACTATTCCGTGGTAACCGGACGACAAAAATAAATGCAGAAAGTTTCGACGCTTTCCAATCATTCAACTATCCGGCATTGGCAAACATCGGGATACATATTCATTACGATTATAGTGCAATCGATTACACCCCGCGAACTGAACCTGTTAGCGCATTCTGCGACGTGGACACGAATATAGCTATATTGAAAATATTCCCAGGCATGAGACCGGAAGTGATTGATGCGGTAACAAGGATTCCCGGATTAAAAGGAATCATTCTTGAAACATATGGATCAGGCAATGCCCCCACAAATAAAGTTTTCCTTAACAAAGTGAAGGAGGCTCTATCAAAGGGAATTTTTGTATATAATGTCACCCAATGTCAAGGCGGGAGTGTCGAGATGGGCAAGTATGAAACAAGTAGAGAGCTACTTAACGCAGGAATCATCAGTGGGCACGACATTACCACCGAGGCCGCCGTATGTAAAATGATGTATGTACTGGGCAAATATAAAGACACTAACGAAATAAAAAAATATTTAAATAACGGTTTGAAAGGAGAAATATCCCCCAAATATATTGGATTTTAACACTTTTTTTATACCTTGGTACCCGATTTTTACCGATATGCGGTGTAGAACAAGAACGAAACAGCTTTAATAGATATTATAGAGTTAAATTTTAATTATTAATAAACTAAAAATCAGTTAAATTGATCATGAGAAAATTATTTGCACTAATAGCAGTTTTAGGAATGCTTACTATTGGAGCATCATCTATGCTAATGGCTCAAGAGAATGAAACAACTCAAACAGAGACCACTGAAACAACAGAAACTTATCAAGAAGAGGAAACGACAGATCCTACCGTGTTAGAAGACGAATCACAAATCGAAAGTACTTCTTTCCACGCAGCCTTGAAACAAAAATTCATCGAGGGAGGTGCAGCCTTCATGAGTTTCGTTATCTTGTGTTTGATCTTCGGTTTGGCCATCGCTATCGAAAGAGTTATCTATTTGAACTTGGCTTCTACCAACACGAAGAAATTAATTGTAAGTGTTGAAGATGCATTAAACAACGGTGGAGTTGAAGCTGCAAAAGAAGTTTGCCGCAATACAAGAGGCCCCATTGCAAGTATTTTCTATCAAGGGTTATGCCGCTATGATCAAGGAATCGATATGGTTGAAAAATCAGTTGTATCATACGGCTCTGTTCAAATGGGACTTTTGGAAAAAGGAATGTCTTGGATTAGTTTGTTTATTGGATTGGCCCCGATGTTAGGATTCTTGGGAACTGTAATCGGTATGATCGACGCCTTCGATAAGATTCAAGCAGCAGGAGACATCCAACCGTCATTGGTGGCAGGAGGTATCAAGGTTGCATTGATCACGACCGTGGGTGGTTTGATCGTAGCCATGATTCTTCAAGTATTCTACAATTACTGTATTGCTAAGATTGAAAGTATTGTTAATGACATGGAAGATGCTTCCGTAACTTTATTAGACATTCTTGTCAAATACAATCAAAAACACTAAACCATGCAGAAAATAAACAAAATATTAAATATTGTGACCATCGTAATGTTCGTCATTACGGTCGTGTTACTGGGGTTATTCTATTTTGGAGGTGAACTTCCAAATTCACAATATGCCACCCCGGTATACACGGAACAACTACTATGGTGGTCATATCTCCTATTTGGCATAGCCATTGTTGCCGCACTAATATTCCCAATTGCTAGATTATTCACCAGACCTAAGGAAGCAATGAAGAGCTTTATTGCCCTTGCAGGAATCATCGTTCTTGTATTAATCGCTTACTCTATGTCTGACGGAACAATCATGAACATTCCGGGATACAGCGGTTCAGATAACGTTCCGGGAACTTTAAAATTCACGGATACCATCCTAATCACAACCTATTTCTTAGGTATAGGAGCTATCGGTGCTATTGTTGTAACAGAAATTATTAGACGCGTTAGATAATTTTCCTGAAGAATAAAAAAGAGATTATGGCAAGAAAAAAAACACCAGAGATTAATGCCTCTTCCACCGCGGATATCGCCTTTTTGCTGTTGACATTCTTCTTGATGACAACAACAATGGATGTGGATTCGGGATTATTCAGACGGTTACCGCCCATGCCGCCACCAGATCAAGTTATCGCACCTCCTGTTGCCAAACGTAATATCTTACAAGTTTTGGTAAACAAGAACGATTTGTTGGCCGTGAACGGGGAACTGATGCAAATTGAGAACCTGAAGGAAAAGGCTAAAGAGTTTATTTTGAACCCGCAAAATAGAGAAGATTTACCGAGTAAAGTTGTTAAGGAAATTCCTTTCTTTGGTCAAGCTGAAGTTTCAAGAGGAATTATCTCTCTACAAAGTGACCGGGGAACCTCATACAAAATGTATATTGCCGTTCAAGATGAATTGACAGCAGCATATAATGAAATTAGGGATATAAAAGCCATGGAAAAATGGGGTAAGAAATATAGTGAACTTACGGAAGAACAAATGGATGCCGTGAGAAAACTTGTTCCGACCGCAATATCCGAGGCCGAACCTAAAAACATCGGGAAAGGAGGAAAGAAGTAATGGCTAAATTTAGAAAAGAAGGCGGAAAAGAGACTCCTGCTATTTCAACAGCGTCTCTACCGGACATCGTGTTCATGCTATTATTCTTCTTCATGGTTAGTACCACGATGCGAGAAGTTCTCGTGATGGTTGATAACGGTATGCCCGAAGCAAAAGAGATTAGCAAACTAGAGAAAAAATCTTTAGTAAGTAACATCTTTATCGGAAAACCGAAAGACCAGTACGTGGCTACTTACGGAAGTGAACCTCGTATTCAGTTGAATGATAAGCTGGCAAACGTAAATGAAATCAGTAGTTTCGTTGCTGCTGAACAAGAAACTCGTAAAGAGGAAGAACGGAATATGATCACGAATAACTTAAAAGTTGATCAGTTTACGAAAATGGGTATCGTAACCGACGTAAAACAAGAATTGCGTAAAGCAAATTCTTTACGTATAAGCTACGCTACTCGTAAAAAAGTAAAATAGTTTATCTATTACACATTAAAAAAGGGAGCAATTTGCTCCCTTTTTTTAAAAATTTGATTAGCTTTGCACTCGGATAATATGGTCCCCTAGTTCAATGGATAGAATGAAGGATTCCGGTTCCTTTGATATGGGTTCGAGTCCCGTGGGGATCACCACTTTACCACACAACCCTCTAAAACATAAAATGTTATAGAGGGTTCTTTTTTGCCATGCCCCAATCTGTAGTCCAAATAACGAACTACTCTTGTTTTTCCCTATATTTGTAGAAAGAATACAGATGATGTTAGATTTCGATCTGGCAAATAGAATAAACCAAATATTAAAAGAATGGATAAAAAAGAAGTGATTTTTGTACTGCTAAACAATTTTGCAGACTGGGAAGGAGCTTATATCTCCACCTGCCTAAATATGGGCGTCAAGCCGGGATGTTCGATTAAATACAAGGTAAAAACATTATCTCTATCCAAAGATCCCATCAGCTCAATAGGCGGATTCAGGGTATTGCCGGATTACGATATTAATGACCTGCCGAATCACTATGCAGGACTTATACTCATCGGCGGTATGAACTGGTTTTTGCCCGAGGCGAACCCCATCGCATCATTAGTGAAGAAAGCAATCGCGGAAAACAAACTGGTTGCCGGAATCTGCAATGCCTCCGTGTATCTAGGAATGCATGGCTTCCTCAACCATGTGAAACATACAAGTAACACACTGGATTACCTCAAACAATATGCGGGTACCCAGTACACGGGTGAAGCTAATTACATAAACGATCAAGCCGTAAGAGACAATAACATCGTAACGGCTAACGGTAATGCTCCTTTGGAATTTTGCCGGGAGATTTTATATCAATTGGATGCCGCAACACCAGAAATTATAGAAGAGACTTATTCATTCTATAAAAACGAACTTTAAGGAGTAGTACATCGGCACGTCTAAAATAGTCAACCTTATTAATTGGTTGACTATTTTTTTATACATTTGCTATAAATCTGTTCGCTATGCAAAGACCTTTCAAATTTACCAAGCTCAAACTCATCACGGGATATATCCTAATTCTCTTGTTAGGAGCAATTGCAATTGTCTTTATCTACAAACAAACTATTGCCTTAACCCAAAAAGGGAATGATGAAATCGTCATGCAACAAAAACTATTCATCATAAGTAACACGCTCACCAAACTATACGAGGCAGAAAATACCGGAATCGCTTTTTCCCAAACGGGGACACAGAAGAATTTTGACACGTATATGAAATTGATAGAGGACATCAAGGATAATATGGATACCTTGAAAAATCTATCCATAAGCTCAGAACAGAACCTGCGAATAGACACGATAAATACGCTTTTAGGCAAACGTATCGAGAATTTGAAAGACCTGTATTACGTCAAAAAATACTATATACCCGAAGATTTCTACAACAAAACAATCGAAAAAATAGGTACGCTCAAAGATTCGGCAGATGTCATCCCTGATCTCCGGGAAAAGATTATTACCGTTATTGACAGTAACTATATCATCCGAGAAAGAAAAGGATTATTCCGAACAAAAAGAGATTCCATCCTAAAAGTCGATACGACCCTCCATCGCATCGTTGACACGCTCAGTATGGTCACAACAAATAACAACACGGACACATTAATGAACGTGATTCGGGATTCATGGAGCCAGTACCAGCAGCAAAAAGAAGAGATCGATGCGGAAGTCTCCCGGCGAGAGGATATCGTTATCCAGAGTGGTCAACACATCACGGAACGCCTCAAGCGAGTACTGAAAGACCTTGAAAAAGAAGAACTCGAAAACACGATGATACGCTTAGAACAACAGCAAATCACGACGCATCATCTCACCAGAACTATATCCTGGATCGCAATCATCGCTTGCGTACTAGTGGTCTTTTTCGTCGTTCTTATTATCAATGACATCACGCAAAGTCAACGATACAGGCGGGAACTAGAAGCGGCAAAAACATACACGGAACGGTTACTACATAACCGGGAGAAACTCATGCTAACTGTCACTCACGACATAAAATCCCCTCTAAGCTCCATCATCGGGTACATTGAACTAATAAATAACACCCAACTGGAAGAGCGACAGCACTATTTTCTCAAAAACATGAAGGGGTCTGCCGAACATATCCTGCATCTTGCCAACAATATGCTTGATTTCTCCAAATTGGAATCCAACAAAATGGAAATCAACACGGTTCCATATAACCCGGGACGCCTGTTACAAGAGACGGCGGATAGTTTCCTCCCTTTAGCGGCACAAAAGAACCTGAAATTGAAAAGCGATATTAGCAACGTCCTAAACGGACTTTACCTTGGTGATTCCATGAAAGTTCGCCAAATCGTGGTTAACATCCTATCGAACGCCATAAAATATACCCGGGAAGGAAAAGTTTCTTTATCCGCCTTTATTTCCGGTACAAAAGACGACCAGTTTATCATTGTAATCAAAGACTCCGGACCGGGAATGACGAAAGAAGAACAAGAATTGATATTTAAAGAATTCACCCGCCTAACCCCGCAGCACAACAACGGGGCCGAAGGTACAGGTCTTGGCTTAACAATCACATTACAACTCGTCCATTTACTTGATGGTGAATTAACCCTCGAAAGTAAAAAAGGCGAGGGAAGTACCTTCACGGTTAAATTCCCGTTGATAAAGGCCACATCACAGGAATCCCAACCGACAGAAACACCCTCTTCACTCCCGGTTATGCATGAAGGGATGAAAGCCTTTATCGTCGATGATGACATCCTTCAATTGACCGTCACGACAGAATTACTTAGAAAAGCAGGCATTCAATGTGATACATGTACGCATCCTCAAGAGGTGCTATCCCGTTTGGAAAAAGGGAATTATAATATTGTTCTATCCGACATCCAGATGCCGGAAATGGACGGATTCGAACTTGTGCAACAAATCCGTGAATCCCCAAACCAACAAATAAAAAACATTCCGGTAATTGCTTTGTCTGCCCGTGACGATATGCACGAAAAGGAGTATCAAGAAACAGGCTTTTCAGCTTATCTAAACAAACCATATACCCCGGAACAACTTTATAGCAGGGTAAACGACCTATTAGGATGCGCAATAGAGATGAATCAACCGACAACACAAACCTCTGATAAAAACGCCCTTTACAATTTAGACATGATCATGGTCTTTGCCGATAACGATAAAGATGCCGCCAATCAAATTATCGGGTCTTTTATATCGGATTGCAAGACCAATTTTCAGCTATTGGTCCAACATCTGGAATCACATGAAACGGAACAGATTGCCAAGTTAGCACACAAAATGCTACCCATGTTCAAGCAACTAGCAATTAACGATGTCATTCCCTCGTTGCTTTTCTTGGAAAAAATGCCATTGGATACAGAGGAAAATAAAATAAGAGAGAATATTGAAAAGATCCTACAAGAAGGAAACGATGTTCTCCAATTACTGGAAAAAGAAACATGCCAATAATCTCTCAAAATATCTCATAAGTCCTCCAGACCGAAACTTTTTAATTTATTATACAATGTTTTCCTGTCTATCTGGAGCATACGGGCAGCCTCGCTCTTGTTATTCCGGCATTTCTGCATGGCATCCTTGATCAGTTCAATTTCCATCTCTCGCCGTGTTGTAGATGTCTTTTCAGGCTCCACGGGTTTTTGCTCCAACTCCGGGGGCAAACAAGTTTTAGAAATCAAACTCCCCATACACAACAACGTCGCCCGTTTCACGATATTACGCATTTCCCGTAAATTCCCTGGCCACGAGTAAGTTCTAAAAATACGCATAACCTCCTCATCAAACCCAGCCACTTGTTTCCCCAACTCCTCGTTCGCCTTATCCAAGAAATGATTGGCAAAAATCAGAATATCCTCCTTTCTCTCCCGAAGGGGCAATGCCTGAATGGAAAATTCATTCAAACGATGATACAAATCCTCCCGGAAACGACCACTTGCGACGGCCTCTTTGAGATTCTCATTCGTGGCTGAAATAATACGAACATCAAAAGGGATATCAACATTCCCACCCACCGGATGCACCTTTCGCTCTTCGAGTGCGCGCAACAACTGAACTTGCACGTCATAAGGCAAATTACCAATCTCATCCAAGAAAATTGTACCCCCCGATGCGGTCACGAAATACCCCTGTTTATCGGTAACAGCGCCCGTGAAAGAACCTTTAATATGTCCGAAGAACTCACTTGCGGCAAGGTCCTTCGGTATCGCCCCGCAATCAACCGCCACGAAAGGCCCATCCTTCCGGTTACTCATCGAGTGAATCAGGCGAGCGATATACTCTTTACCCGTACCACTCTCCCCGTTAATCAAAACCGTCATCGTGGTAGGCCCTACCAGATGAATATATTCATATTGCCGGTCGGCACCCTCGCTCACTCCTTTTATATAAGAAAAGCTCGTCGTTTTCGCTTTCGCAGGAATAGACTTGGCAACAGGACCAGCCTCCAACTTCAAAGCCTCCTGTAACTTTTTAAGAATCTCATCCGGGATAACAGGCTTAGCCACGTAGTCAAAAGCTCCCAGTTTAATCGCTGTAACCGCAGTCTGTATATCGGCATACCCCGTCATTAGAAGTACCTGTGTTTCCGGTGTTTTTTCCTTGATCACCCGGAGCAAATCGATCCCATCCTTATCCGGCAAACGCAAATCCGTCAACACGAGATCAAATCCTGCTTTATCCAATTGTTTTACAGCGTCTTTGTAGGAAAAAGCAGTATCTACCTCAAATCCACGTTTTTCCAACCATTTTCTCAACATGATACAAAATGTTGTATCGTCATCCACGATTAAAATCTTTGCCATAAGTCGATTTATTTCTAACACGAAAATAGCCTTAATCGACTAAACAAAAAAGTTTTTAACGGAATTTAGGAAAAGAAAGCAGGTAACCCTCTAAAAAAGAGATACCTGCTAGAAACAAATGTAATAAATCTCCTCAAACCTCCAACTACACGAATAAAACTCCCGCTCTTACTAACGGATATTGACATATATCCGTCGTATTTATATTAATAATTGTCTATCATAAAGATAATTAGGTTCACACTACTTCATTTCAGGTTCTGCTAAGAAATGCGGTAACAAAAGTCCCGAAATAGCTATTACGATAAAAAATATACAAATTCCCATAACCAATCAATTTTAATCATTCAACCATTTGCTTATAGTATAGAGAATTGTATGCCATCGCTGAACAGAAATCGTAATTGCGAAACATAGTTGTGTATATCAATTACTTGCACAACAACATTGAAAGAATAAGTATGTGGAAAGATGTAGAACAAGTGTGGAAAAAATCCCTACAACCTGTTCCCAAAATGTAGATTACCTGTTCCCCAACAGGTTTTCTACCGCCTCACGAACCGTAGTAATATCCCAGCCAGATACTCTTTGCTCGAATTTATCTTTAATCTCCGGCAGACAAAGGTTACCCATGCTTCCCTCGTGTGTATGATGAATCTCCCGTAACCCATCACGGTAATGCCCCTCTTGAATTTGCATACCAATTTCCCGGTAAGCCTCCCGGAATGGAATCCCGGCCATTACTCGTTCATTCACATCCTCCACGGAAAAAATATAGGCATAACGGGAATCGCATAAAACATCCCGTTTCACTTCCATTTCCTGTAACACGAGATGAGCCATAAAAAGGGAATCGTTCAACTCTTGAAAAGCGGGTAAAAACAACTCCTTGGTCAATTGCATATCCCGAAAATACCCGGAAGTCAGGTTTGTACAGATCATAGCCATTTGCATGGGGAGCGACTGCAAGTGATTACATTTCGCTCGGATTAACTCGAATATATCCGGGTTCTTCTTGTGCGGCATGATACTGGACCCTGTTGTGTACTTATCCGGCAAATGTACAAACCCGAAATTATTACAAGCAAAAAGACAAACATCAGCAGCCAAACGTCCCAAAGTCGTCGCCACGGCAGCCAACCCGAATAACACGTTCTTTTCCATCTTTCCTCTTTGCATTTGGGCGTAAACCACGTTATAAGCCAAACTTGAAAATCCGAGCAAATCAGTCGTCATTTGCCGGTTCAAAGCAATCGACGAGCCATAACCCGCCCCGGAACCAAGAGGATTCGTGTTCACCATATCGTAAGCCGCCTTTAACGCCAACAAATCGTCAGCAAGCGATTCGGCATAAGCACCAAACCACAAGCCGAAAGAAGAAGGCATGGCCACCTGCAAATGCGTGTAACCGGGAATCAACACATCTTTATTCTCCTCTGCCCGCCGTATCAACAAATCAAACAAACGTTCTATATGTTCCAACGTCTCGAATATTGCCTCTCGGGTAAATAATTTCAAATCAAGTAACACCTGATCATTCCGAGAACGTCCCGTGTGAATCTTTTTCCCCGCATCCCCACATTCCCGCACCAACAATAACTCAATCTGAGAATGTACATCTTCAATTCCCTCTTCTATCACGAACTCGCCTCTTTCCACCATCCCGTAAATATCAACCAATGCTCGTTGTAAAGATTTATATTCCTCCCCGTTCACCAAGCCCACGGCATGTAACATTTTCAAGTGAGCCAAATTCCCAATGACATCGGCCCCCGCCAGCATAACATCTAGCTCCCGGTCTTTCCCTATTGTAAATGATTCCGTAAAACCATCTATATCATATCCTTTATCCCAAAGCTTCATTCTATTTTAGATTTTAAATTTTAGATTCCAGCCGTACAAAGCCAACGTCTTTTGATTTTCTACTTTTAGCTTATTTAAATCTATAATTCAACATATTGAATTATAGATTTAAACAATTCAATCCCCTCCCGGATCTCTTCCAAACAAATGTATTCATTTGCCGTGTGCGAGCGAGCGCTGTCCCCGGGTCCTATTTTCAGAGAGGGGCATGGAATCACCGCCTGATTCGATGTCGTCGGGGAACCGTAAAGAGATAACCCCAACTCGATGCATCGTTTCACCATCGGGTGAGAAAGCGAAACAGAAGATGAGTTCAGTGAAAAAGAGCGAGGGATCATATCGCATTTCACGTGATCACGGATCGTATCAAATATTTCCTGGTTTGTGTAAAGTTCATTTACCCGTATATCCACCATGAAATGACAAGTTGCAGGAACCATGTTATGCAAGGTTCCCGCCTCGATCCCCGTTACGCTCATTTTCACTGGCCCTAATAATTCCGAAATCCTTTCGAACCGATAAGTACGAAACCAATGTATATCTTCCATTGCCTCATAAATGGCATTCACCCCTTCCTCCCTTGCAGCGTGTCCCGCTTTTCCCCGAGCGTAACAATCTAACACCATCAATCCCTTTTCCGCTATCGCCGGACACATTCCCGTAGGCTCTCCCACAAGAGCAAAATCAACCCGACCAAATTCCGGAAACACGCTTTGAATCCCGCCACTTCCCGTATTCTCCTCTTCCGCGGATGCCAAGAATATCAGATTACACGGCAAACTCTCGGATGCCAATTCAACAAAAACTGCCAGCATCGAGACAAGACTTCCCCCCGTGTCATTACTTCCCAAACCGAATAACTTTCCCTCCTTCACAAACGGCGTAAAAGGATCACTATCCCAAGTTCCGTTAGGACGCACGGTATCCAAGTGTGCATCGAGTAATAACGTGGGTTTCGTTTCATCGAAATTCATTGAACAACTCCACACGTTATTACCTTTGCGATGCACGTCGAACCTATATCTTTTCAACACATCGGTAATCAAATCAGCCACCTTATCCTCTTGCTTACTGAAAGAAGGGATTGATATAATTTGTTTTAAAAGTTCTATTGCTCCACTCGCATCCATTGTTTTTCCAATATTATCCTAGTTCCCGCATCCGGTTGGTCCAAATCATCCGGATGAATCAACCGAACCGCCTGCACCCCGTTAGAAACAGATTTAAATGCGTTATCCAGTTTTGGGATCATGCCGGAATGAATCATCCCGCTTTGCTTATATTTTTCATACAAAGACGGGGTAAGACAAGGAATCACGGAACCTTCATCCGTCAACACCCCCTTTTTATCAAAACAATAAATCAACTCCACGTCATAGCACATACCCAACGTCTCTGCCACCGCCGCCGCAATCCCATCTGCGTTAGAATTCAACAACACACCCTTCCCGTCGTGCGTGATCGGAGAAATAACAGGTACCACCCTGGCCTGTAACAATAATTCGAGAGTCCCCATACGCACCAGTCGGACATCCCCCACGTACCCCCAATCAATACTCTGCCCTTCCCGCCGATCAGCTTGCACCAGATTCAGGTCGCACCCGGAAAGTCCACAAGCATTCACCCCCAAAGCCTGCAAACGAGCAACCAACGTTTTGTTGACCCACCCGGCATAAACCATCACCGTAACTTCCAGAGTCTCCCGATCGGTCACCCGCCTCCCATCAATCATTTTGCGGGGAATCCCCAATCGTTCCGCAAGCTGCCCGGCAAAAGTCCCGCCACCATGCACGATAACAAAAGGAGAAGTCATCGATGCGAACTTCCGGCACAACCGGCTCAGCAGTCCCGCATCCTCGATCAAGGCACCCCCGATTTTTATGACTTTACATTTCATCTGTTAATTCATTACTTGTTTAAACCGAGCGACAAACTCATCAACTTCCTCCCGGGTAATACACAACGGGGGCAATAAACGCAAGGTGTTTTTCCCGCTATTTCCCGTGATCACGTGTTGATTCGCCAGCAAACGACGACGGAAAATCGAATGAGGAATATCAATATCCACCCCAACCATCAATCCCTTTCCCCGAACTTCAATCACCCCGTTCAAAACTTTTAATCGCTCCATCAGATACCCACCGACACGATCGGCATTTTCCACCAATTGCTCGTCCTTGATCACATCCAAGACGGCAATCCCAGCCGCACAAGCCAAATGATTTCCCCCGAATGTGGTTCCCAACATCCCCTTCTCCGCCTTGATCGACTTGCGAATCAATACTCCGGCTACCGGGAATCCGTTGCCCATTCCTTTCGCCATAGTGATCACGTCCGGCTCGATCCCCGCGTACTGATAAGCAAAGAATTTCCCGCTCCGCCCGTAGCCTGACTGGATTTCATCCAAAATCAACAACGTACCTGTGTGATCACAAACCTCACGAGCCTCCCACAGAAACTCCCCTGTCGGAATCCGGATTCCCCCGACACCTTGAATTCCCTCCACGATGACAGCTGCATATTCCTCCTTGGACAACTCCCGTTTCAAAGTCTCCACGTCATTCAAATCGATAAATGTCACTTGATGCCCCCTGTTCCAAGGTGCCTGTATTGTCGGGTTATCCGTGATGGCAACGGCCCCGCTCGTACGCCCGTGAAAGGCAGCGTGCATGGCCAGTATTTTCGAACGCCCCGTAATAAAAGAAGACAGTTTCAAGGCATTCTCGTTAGCCTCCGCCCCACTGTTACAAAGAAACAAATTATAATCCGTACAACCGGAAAGCTCCCGTAACTTCCGCTCCAACTCCTCCTGCAAATGATTCTTCACGGCATTTGAATAAAACCCGATACGATTCAATTGCCCCGTCACCAACTCCACGTAATGCGGATGGGAATGTCCGATCGAAATAACAGCGTGTCCCCCGTAAAAATCAAGGTATTTATTTCCATCACGATCCCAGAAATAAGCTTTCTCCGCCTTGACCGGCTCTATATCCAATAAATTGTAAACATCAAACATACTCGAATAAATTAAAAATAACTGGCTTTCAAACCCAAACCCGCTGTTTCTTCCAGTCCGAACATCAGGTTCATATTCTGCACAGCCTGCCCGGATGCCCCCTTTAACAGGTTATCAATCACGGAAGTCACTAACACGTTACGATCCTGCTGTTCGACATGAACAAAACAATAATTCGTATTCACTACCTGTTTCAAATAAACAGGCTCGTCACTCATCACCGTGAAAGGATGTCCCTCGTAACAAGCAGCATACATAGATCGAATTTCCGACAAATCCCGTTCACTTGCGAAAACCGCATTTATCATGATCCCCCGGGCATGACACCCGCGCACCGGAACAAAAGCAATATCCGCCTGCACATCTTCATCCTGCCCGGCCAAAATTTCTCGTATTTCAGCCAAATGCTGGTGAGAAAAAACTTTATAAACCGAAAGATTCTGCGCCCGATGACTATAATGCGTCTCTTCCGTCGGTTTCTGTCCCGCACCCGTCGCCCCGGTAATCCCGAAGACCGACACGTGGGCAGGTGGCAAACCGCTCTTCGCCAACGGTAGCAACCCCAATTCTATTGCCGTCGCAAAACATCCCGGATTCGCCACGTGCCAAGCTCCTCGTATCCGCTCCCGATTCAGCTCCGGCAAACCGTAAACAAAATCCCCGGCATTTGACTTTAACCGGAAATCATGACTCAAATCAATGATTCGCACGGATGCCGGAACCGGATGCCGTTCTAAAAATTGGGCCGACATCCCGTGTCCCATGCACAGGAAAAGAACATCAATATCCGTCAAATCCAAATCGGAAAACTTCAAATTCATGTAAATCAAATCCCGATGAACCCGTCCGACAGGCTCTCCCCGGTGCGATTCACTCTGTAAATAACGTAATTCCACTTGCGGATGAGAAATTAATATGCGGATCAATTCCCCCGCGGTGTAACCGGCAGCCCCGGCAATGCCCACTCTGATCATAACTCCTCCTTGCTCTTCTCGTTCACCGCATGATAAACCCGCAAAGGCATCGACAACATCCGGGTAAAACCCTTCACATCCTCTGCCGTCCAAGCCTTGTTCTCCTCCCCGTAACAAGCAAACGTGGCATCCATCAGATCATGATCTGACCGCACTCCCAACAATTCGAAACAATAGGAACGCATCAGAACCCGCACGTCACCCGAAACGTATCGTTGTGTATCTTTTAAGAAACTCTCGATATTCCGCATAACAGGTTCCCCGTACATGGCCTCGTGTAAAAACATCCCGTACCAGTTGGCCAGTTGTTCCTTCCAATACATCTGCCATTTCGTGAGCGTATGTTTTTCCAGTAATTCATGAGCTTTAATAATCATCAACGGAGCAGCCGCCTCGAAACCGACACGTCCTTTAATCCCCACAATCGTGTCCCCCACGTGGGTGTCACGACCGATTGCCCAAGCAGAGGCCAAAGCCTCCACCCGGCGGATAGCCTCGATTTTATCCGTGTAACATTCACCATTTACCCGGCACAACTCTCCCCGTTCAAACGACAAGATTAACTCCTCTTCGCCCTCCTTCTCCAAAGAAGAAGGATAAGCCTCTCCCGGAAGATACTCCCATGAATTCAATGTTTCTTTCCCTCCCACCGAGGTTCCCCAAAGTCCTTTGTTGATGGAATAAGCCATTTTGGACCTATCCCGCTCCACTCCTTTCGATTTCAAATAGGCAATTTCCTCTTCCCGGCTCAGTTTCAAATCACGAGTCGGGGTTATAATTTCCATTTCCGGGGCAAACACGGAAAAACAAAGATCAAAACGAACCTGGTCATTCCCGGCCCCCGTACTTCCATGAGCCAAGCCGTCCGCCCCGATCTCCTTCGCATAACGAACGATAGCCAACGCTTGGAAAGTACGTTCGGAGCTGACCGATACCGGGTAAGTCTTGTTACGCAAAACATTCCCGAAAATCATGTATTTAATACATTTCTCGTAATATTCCCCCGTGACATCCAGTGTCACGTGTTTCTTCGCCCCCAAGGCATATGCCTTTTCCTCGATCCCGGCCAGCTCACCGGGGGTAAATCCCCCGGTATTCGCCAATGCCGTGTAAACCTCAAGCCCCATTTCCTCGCTCAGGTACTTGACACAGTAAGAGGTATCTAATCCCCCGCTATATGCTAAAACTACTTTTTTCATGAATATAAATTACAAGTTACAAATTTGCCGTATGTTTCATGGCAGAGCGAGAAACCGGAAACCCGCAAACCGCCAACGTGGACCCCACAACATGACGCAGATGCTTGAACAAAGGCAATGACCTCCCCTTAGCCGCCTGTTTAGCCACCGCCTGTTGTCTGGCCACGACCTCCGGGTCATAAATCATTCCGGTACAAAGACACTTGGTCATGTTCGTCCGCTGCAATATGTCATAATTCACGCAAGACTTGCATCCGGCCCAAAACTCCTCGTCATCCGTGAGTTTGGCAAAAGTAACAGGCACGTAACCCAATGAAGTATTGATTCGCATCACCTGCTCACCAGTTGTCAAGCCGAAAAGCTTTGCTTGTGGGAATCGCCTTCGCGACAGATGAAAAGCAGACTCCTTTATTTGTTTTGCTACTCCCAATCCCCGGTACGCCGGTACCACGATTAACCCGGAGTTCGCCACGAATTTCTGGTGACCCCATGATTCAATATAGCAGAAACCCACGAACTCCTCTCGATTCAGAGCGATAATTGCCTTTCCACTTCGGATTTTATCGGCAATATACTCGTTCGTTCTTCTGGCTATACCAGTACCTCTTGCTTTTGCAGCATGATCAATCGCATCGTTTATCGCCGTCACGTATGACAGGTGTTTCTCGGATGCAACTACAACTTCAATCTTCATCTTTTTACAATTTAATCTAAATCATTCAAATTCTTTTTGATTACTCATTGTGCATATTTATTTATTCACCGCGCAAATATATGCATTAATATGCGGCAAAAACAAATATTTTCTCATTTTTTTCACTAAAAGAGAAGGAAACATCTTAATATCCACCATCAATAAACAATCAAGCAATACATTACATGCAATAAAAACAACAAGCAAAGTGCCGCTCATTCCAAATACCACAAGCATTACACGAAGAAAACGTACTAATTTCACAATCTCTAAAACACGAAGAAAATGATCGAAACAACCAAATTGAATAAATATGCAATATTGTCAAGAGCTTTTTATTCAAAACCACACATGGAAATCCATTAAAAATTCGTAATATTGTGGTTTACTATCAGACATAAACTTATGTATAGACTATTCTTCTTTTCGATTTTAGCAGGATTCCTATCAAGTTGTGAGGATTCACGCGGAGTAAGCCCTACTCCGGGTCCTTACTCGTATGTCCGGATTAACACGTTCACGAAAGACAAAATGACCGACCAATACTTTTGGGCGGATGAAGTCAAGGACAAAAACATTGATCCAGATAGTAACCCGGTGGAATATTTCGCTACCATGAAATACCCCGAGGACCAATGGTCACGCATCACGAGTTCTAAAGGTCTGGGAGAAATTGCCGACGCCTCCGGGTATGACGAAGGTTTTGGCTACAACTTGACTTTCTGGGAGAAAGAGGGTTACATATTCGCAGATGTCAATTTCGTTTACCCGAATTCTCCAGCGGCAAAAGCAGGACTTAAACGGGGAGATCTGATCACTCACATGAACGGGGAAAGGATCACGACGGAAAATTATACAAATTTGTACTACGCATCCCAGCTTTCTCTCGGGCTATCAAACGATGAAGTATCAGAACCATACGAAACGAAAAAGCTGACCGCCCAAACATACACGATCGACCCGGTACTTGATTACGGGCTGATTCCCTTAGAGAACCAAACAATCGGGTATATGATCTACACGGATTTCGTGTTCCGCGGTAACACGTCGCTGGCACAACTGAACAACGTGTTCCAAACCTTAAAATCAGCCAATATTGACGAATTTATTTTGGATTTACGATATAATCAAGGCGGGTACATTTTTGCCGTAAAACAACTATGTTCACTTCTCGCCCCGGAAGAAGTCGTGGAAAACGAAGAACTGCTTATTCACAAAAGCTGGAATAAAGCATATCAGGAAAAATACGCCGACGATCCCGCCCGGTTGGAAGAACATTTTGACAAAACGGTGCCCCTTGACTCCCGTCTAAACTTGAAACGCCTGTGGGTGATCACGAGTAAAGTGACCGCATCAGCCGCCGAAATGCTGATCAGTGCCTTATCTCCATACATGGAAGTAAACGTCGTTGGCGACATTACCATGGGGAAAAATATGGGTGGAATCATCTACACGCCTAACGACAAAGACTTACAGAACTGGAATATCATGTTGATCTCCACGGAATACAGAAACAGTCGGGGAGAATCCGTCAAAGGCGGCATACCCCCCATGTTCCCCATCTTGGAACAATTTCACCATCAACACCAACTAGGAGATAAAGAAGAACCCTTGCTGGCTGCAACCCTTCAACTCATCACGCAGGATGCGATTGCCACCCCGGTCATGAATAGTAGAAGCAGTAGAAGTCTCGACACGGGTACCCCTCGCCGGATTATCCCAAAATTCGTGCAGGCAAAATCTAGGTTATTACTAGGGATAGAAAACTAATTCACACGGGAGAGTCCTCAAAATTCAGTTTGTACTTGCAGGTAGCTCCCTATCCGTTTTTCACTTTTTACATTTAAAAATGCAGAGGTGAGATGAAAAAAATTTTGTCCCATCTAATGTAAAATAATGTTATCACTATATGATCAAATTGCCATTTCAGAGCGAGCCGCTCCCATTCCACCCCTATTCCCTCCTATCAAAATAACAAATAATTATACTTACATAGTATATATTAACAAGGAGGTAAATGTACAATAACTGTTTAATATCATTATTTTAACAGAATCAGAAATAAACCCTATCCGAATACCGCTTTTTCGGGGACAAATTATTACTTACCCGCATATTCCGGATATGCGAAACAACAAGACTCTCGCCCCCATACTAATCATCATGTAAAATCCTTGCCTCGATACAGCAAGAGGGTATCGGCCCGAGAAACCGGGAATCCAATGAATTGCCCCGGTTATCACCCAACATGAAGTAATAATCTTTTTGAAAAACATAGGAAGTCAATTTATCCGGATCCGCAACACGTTCCGGTCCCCGCAGCAAGGGACCGTATAACATTCGGTTCTCACGAGTCAATTCGATTCTCATTCCCTTATAAGGCAGCTTGTAAGGCCCCCAATGCCGGAAACTCCACCCGCAAGAATCTGCAAGAAACACTTTCTGCCGGGTTTCCCCACGTTGACGGAACACAAGACTATCAACCACCCCTCCTTGACGAAGACGATCCAACATCATTTTATCAAGCGACATATACACGGCATCTTCAGAAATCGAATAATCATCCGAATTCATAAACAATGACGACTCTTTACACGCCTCCCGAAATCTCATATAATCCGAAAAATAAGCCATATAACGTAAACACAACGTCTTATCCTCTTCCCGTTCTTTTCCGTTAATGACAGCACGTCCTTCCTTCACGGAAACGACATCACCCGGCAAACCGATGCACCTCTCAATGTGAATCCGGGAGGAATCCACGGGAGCATAATACGCCAAAATATCATTTTTCTTGGGTTTCCAAAAACCGATCATTTTTATCTGGTCCTTTGCTGCAAACTTACCGGTACGGTATTTACTGGAACGCGTGAACATCGTGACCAAAGGCCATTCCTCGACAGCCGAAAGATAGATACCACCATACCGCCACTTCTCGCCCCGCACGGTCACATTACTATTCAACGCGGGCAACATCGATTTCGTGGGCACCAGATAGGTCTCGTAAAACATAAACTTTGCACTCAGATACAAGAGTAGCACGAGAACCACCATGAATAAAGCGTAACGATCATACCGGGTATCAAAAATCAAAATACCCAAAATAACAAGCAACAGCACAGAAAGGAGTAGCCATAAATATTGCAAGAAAAGTACAGACAATATTAACAACACTCCAATCAATCGATCACGTTTATTCATTTGCTACAGTTTTTATCTTTATAAGCCGTATATGGCCAACTACCCCCTGATGTAAAGGTATAAAAAACTGCACAAAATCGCATTTATCCTATCTTCTTTTTACCAAAGTTCCCCGCCCGGTCACGTTTTGTTTGGTAATCTGCGGATTCCCGTCATAGATTAGAATGCCAGCCGAAGAAATCTCTGCCTCCAACTGCCCGGAAATGGAAACTTCAGCCTTGGCAGCCCCGCTAATTTCAGCATCACAATTTTTCACACGCAATTCCCAAGCTTTCAGCGTAGCAGCGGAAGACATTTCCAGATCAAACTGCTCCACCTCACCTTTAAGTTCTAGTCTTGCAGCGCCGGATGCTTCCACGTCAACTTCACTTCCTTTCACCTCCAACTTCACGCTCCCTGCACCGGATGCCACGATTTCCAGTTTATTCACGGTAAAAGGCGAACTTCCTTCCAAACGCCCGGCTGCTGCCACGTTTATATCCGTGATAATAGGCATGGACACGGAAACATTCATTGCCGTATATCCCCGAACAATCACTTCCGGGTCAAGGAAAATATTCAATTGCCCGTTCTTTATCTCCGTTTTTATATAAGGAATAATATTATCATCCGCCTCCACGGTAATCCCTTCCGTTTTTCCTTGTGATACATACAAGGTGATCGACTGTTGAACGGAAACACGGGTAAACGGCTGATCCGCCTGACGATCATGCACCACAAGATACCCCGTTCCCTTGATCTTCTTCACCTCGGCAGAAACAGCCCCTGCCATCAACATCCCCAATAAAATCAAACCAACCTTTTTCATTTACGATTTACGATTTATGATTTACGAATTATGATTTATGATTAAAAAGCGTGGACTTCATAGGTTAATATCTAAAATCTAAAATTACTCCAGTTTTCCTATCGCCTTCAGGTATTCCGATTCACACAATTTCAAAGCGGCCTTCGCATCCACCCATTCGCTCCAAGCCTGTTGCCATTGGGCCTGAGCCTCCAATAAGTTTGTCAGATTTTCCATTCCTACCTCATACTGATCCTCGGACACTCTCAGATTTTCCTTTGCCTGCTCCAAGGCAGATTCCGTCAAACGTATCCGGGTTTGGGCATCATTCAGCTTAAAACGACTTCCGGCTATTTCCAATTGCATCATTTCACCCAATCGCTCTTTATTCAAGCGACTCATTTCTTCCTCGGCCTTCGCCACCCGAACTTTATTCCGTCCCTCTCCCCAGTTGAAAATAGGTATTGCCACGGACGCCATTGCACTAAAAGAACCGGAATTGGAATCGTCACCATTCAGTTTCAATCCACCGCCATAACCGTAACCCGCGGAAACACCCACTTGAGGCAGGAAATCGGCACGGGCCACGTTGATCTCCTTCCGTTTCACCTCCACCTGTTTCTCCAACATATTATAATCCGGCCTCTGTTCCAGCCCGTCCGGCAACGCCAGCACACCGGGCGTTATCGTGGCCGATAGAGAATCAGTCAGTACCAACTCGGTATTCAAATCCAACCCCACCAAGCGACAAAGATTCATTTGAGCCAACTGCTTTCCATGTTCCGCTTGTTGCAGTTGTAACAAGGCATCATTATATTTCACCTGAGCTTTCAACACATCATTCAACGGGGCCATCCCCGCCTGTTGGGCATCCTCTAGGTTCTTTACCAACTCGTTCACCACCGATTTGTATTTCCGGGCAACCAATACCAATTCCTGTACCCGGACACATTGCCAGTAAGCCTGTTCCAATTCGACAAGCACTTCCGAACGATTCAACCGAATATTTTCCTCGGCAAGCTCTTCCCCAAATTTAGCCGCCTGATGTGCCGCCCGGATTTTCCCCCCCATAAACAAAGGTTGTTGCAATTGAACCGATGCCATATACACCCCTCTCAAAGAAAGCGTCAACGGAATATCCGGTAGAAAAGCATATTCATGAAAGACCGGTTTTCCATCCGTCCCCACCACGGGTTTCCCGTCAGCACCGATGACAACATTAGGTTGCAATTTCCCGTCAGCACCAGGCACGTAAGTCGGCAGATACCCCCCGCTTAATTTGTATTCCTGCTTTTTCTGATGATACAGATAAAAGCCCGAGGCGGAAAGTTTCGGCAAATAATTGGCCCCGTATTCTTTCTTGGTCCACACGGCCTTCTCTTTTTGCTTTTCCGCGATAGCCAATTGTTTGCTATATTCAAGAGCCATCTCTCTGCATTGCTTTAAGTCCAACTGCCGCTGGGCACGTGAAGGAGCGAAAGCCAATAACAACCCGATTGATAATATAATAAAACGCATAGAGTAAAATTTAAAATCTAAAATCATAAATTAATCAGCTTTGATTTTAAAGAACAACGAATAGAACACCGGCAAAATCACCAGAGTAATCACCGTACCGATAAACAATCCGCCCATAATCGTCACGGCCAAAGCCCCGAACATATCATCATTAATCAAGGGAATCATCCCCAGAATCGTAGTCATCGCTGCCAAGAAGACCGGACGTAAACGAGAGGAAGAAGCATCCAGAAGAGCCAGAAAACGATCTTTCCCCGATCGAATCTGTATATCCACTTCATCTACCAGTACCACCCCATTTTTAATCATCATACCGACCAATCCCAAGGCCCCCACGATCGCCACGAACCCGAATTCCTTGCCCGCCAGCAACATTCCCAATACAACCCCGATTATCGCCAAGGGCAAACAAAGAATAATCATCAGCGGCTTCTTGAAATCCTTGAATAAAGCGATCAGGATAGCCAACACCAAAACAATCCCCAACGGGACATTCTTAAACAAATACTGCTTGGATTGCGTGCTTGCCAGATACTCTCCCTGCCATTCCGTGGAATAACCGGGCGGGATGTTCAATTTCTCAATCTTGGGCAGCAAACTATTCCGCACGTCATTTGCCGTATAGCCGGGCGCATTATTACACTGTGCCGATATAGACCGTTGCCCGTTATACCGCCTAACTACCGGGACCTCCCATGAAGCAGTGATCCCGTTTGTCGCTTGGTTCAAAGGAGTAGAACCCACGACGGCAGTCATCACCTCATCCGTCGAAATCATTCCCATCATCAACTCCTTCACGGTTTCCAGACTCAACATATTCGTCGAAGGCACGAGGCTCCATACGGGAACATTATTCAAGCGCCCCGGACGTAACCCGTCTTTACCCATACTTTTAATATAAATCGGCAAATCATGCTCTCCCTCGTAATACGACCCGACAGGCAACCCATCCGTGGTGGCCAGTAAAGCCAACCCGACATCCTCCCGGGAAAGGTTCGCCACGCGGGCTATCGGCTGATAATAATCCACGTTCAGCACGGGCGTCATCGGTCCCCAGTCATTCGTCACCAACATCGTCGTGGAATCCTCATTCATCAACTCCTCCACCTCCCCGCACAAACGTTTCAACACGGCAGGGTCCGGACCGGTAATCATAAACTGTACCGGATAATCCATATACATCAAATTATATTGCTTCATCCGGACATATGCCTCCGGGTAATGCTCCGAAAGATATACCTGTAATGAATCGATATTCGACTTCAATGTCTCGGGAGAAGTAAAATCCACGATTAACTCCCCGTAACTTAAAGCGGGTTCTGCCACCGTTCGCACGAGATTATACCGGGAAGGCGTTCCTCCCAAACTAGTCGTAACAGCCGTAATCTCCGGACGACTAGTTAAATATTCCTCGATAGAAGCCAAATCCCGTTTCACCGTCTGGGGATTCGTCCCGTAAGGCATTTTATATTCTATATACAACTGATTATAACTCAAGTCCGGGAAAAATCCCTGTTGCACGAACCGGAACAGATACATACTAACAACCAGCAACAGGACGATCCCACCAATCACCCATACCCGGTGACGCACGGAAAACTGCAACGTATTCCGGAAAGCCTTGTACACCCGGGTATCGTACATTTTCGTCTCATCTTCCACCTCTCCCGGCTTTACCCTTAAGCCCCGGTCCGCCTGTATCGGGACATACGCCAAGGCAAGAATCCAGCTCAACCACAAGGACACGGCCAGAACGATAAACAAATCCCGGACATACTCTCCCGTGGTATCAGGAGATAGAAATATAGGCAAGAAAGTCAGAATCCCGATTGTAGTCGCTCCCAGCAAAGGCCAAGCAGTCTTCTTCGTGATATTCACCAAGGCTGCCGGCTTGGGAATCCCCTTCTTCAAGTCCACGAGAATCCCATCCGTGATCACTATCGCGTTATCCACCAGCATTCCCATCGCCACGATAAACGAGGCCAACGAAACTCGTTGCAATGTCCCATGCATCATGTACAACACGAGCAACGAGCCCAATACAACAATCACCAGACCGGCCCCTATGATATACCCGCTCCGGAATCCCATGAAAAGCATGACCACCAAGATCACGATAACCACTGATTCGATCAAGTTCACCATGAACACGTTGATAGCACTCTTCACCCGTGCCGGTTGAAAAAATACCTTTTGAAAATCAATCCCCGCCGGAATAATATCTTCTTTCAACTCGGCCAATTGGGCATCTACCTTCTTTCCCAGTTGAAGGATATTCCCGCCTTCCTCCATAGCAATCGAAATCGCTATCGCCGGCAAGGTATCATATAACAAGCCTTCCCGCTCCGGTTTCACGTAACCTTTCGTGACACGGGCCACATCCGACAACCGGATTTGATCCTGTTCGTGTCCCTTGATCAGCAGGTTGCGAATATCCTCGATCTCCTTATAAGCCCCATTCACATTCACCCGAACCCGTTTTTCTCCACTATCGAAATAACCGGAGTAAACCGTTTTATTCTGCCCGTTCAGGGTCATGATTATCTCTGCCGGATGCACGCCCATGTTAGCCATCTTATCCTCCAAAAACTCCACGTTTATACAGGACTGACGTTCTCCATATACATCCACACTGCTCACCCCGTCAATATCCAACACGGAACGACGAACCAGTTCAGCATAATCCGACATTTCCTGATAATCAAAACCATCGGACGTCATGGCATAAAACATCCCGTACACGTCCCCGAAGTCATCCATCACGATGGAAGGTTGGGCCCCATCCGGTAGCTGAGCTTGCGCTCCCATGACTTTTCGGCGTAAAATATCCCACTTCTGCTGCAACTCCGCCAAAGGAACCGTACTACTCAATTCTACCATAATCTCCGACACATCATCCATCGAACGAGAGGAAACATGATCCAAGTCCCCCATCGAACGAATTGCCTTCTCCAATACATCCGTCACTTCCAGCTCCACTTGATAGGCAGAAGCTCCCGGATAGGCCGTCACCACCATAGCCTGCTTCACGGTTATCGCCGGATCCTCCAACTTACTCATCGTGAAAAACGAGTATACCCCCCCAACAACCAAAACGAAAACAAAGAAGTAGACAAAAGCTCTATTCTTTAAAGCATATTCCGTAAAATTCATCATATTTTAATTGCTTCGCAATGTTACAAGTTTTAAATTCTCTCAGCGCAGCCACGTGCGACTGGAATCTAAAATCTAAAACCTAAAATTTAAAATCTAAAATTAAAGTAGTTTGCCGACATTAGAAGAGGACACCGGGGGTAGTAAACGGACTTTTTGCCCTTCCTTCAAACCATTCACTCCGGCAGAAACGATTCTTGTACCCGAGGCCAAATCCGATTCCACGATGACTTGCCCGTCTTTATCCAGTTCGACAACTTTCACGGGATTCATCTTCACGGTCGTTTGGGCCGTATCGTACACCCATACATAAGACTTATCCTCTTTTTGAAACAAGGAAGAGATTGGGATAATAGATAGCCCCTCCTGTCCCGGTTCGAAATGAATGGTCACGCTGACACTCATGCCCGCCGCCAGATTCAATTTCTCCTCCGGTTTCATCCGGAAACGCACCCGGAAAAGTTGATTATAATTTGCTTGTTGTGTTATATCCAGTAACTCCAAGGGGATCTTTACACCCGGGAAGACATCCGCCTCGCAATAGAACTCTTTAAAGCTCTCCCGGCGAATAAAATCACTGGAAGGAATATCGATATTTACCTCGTAGTAATCATTATTAATCATTGATAGCACGGGAGTCCCCGTGTTCACGATTTCATGAGCATCAAAATATTTTTTCTGGATATACCCATCGAAAGGAGCTTTCAACTTCGTATCATTCAAGGCATTTAGATTCGCATGATACAAAGAGGCAATCCGCTGCTTTGCCGCCACGGCCTTGTCGTAATCATTCACGGGAACACTCTTTCGGTGATACAACTCGATCACCCGATCCGCTTCCTCCGTCACCTGCGTGTACTCCGCTTTTGTTGCCTCATACTGTAATTTGTAATCCCTCGGATCTATCTCAGCCAACACTTTCCCTTTCTTCACGAACTCCCCCACTTCAGCGTTGAAACGTAGAATAGGTCCCGCCACCCGGAAGGCCAACTGTACATCTGAAGCTGCCTTAATCTTCCCGGGATAGGTCGTACTACACTCCCCATCATACTTCTGCACCTCTGCCGTCTTCACCAGTTGCGAGATCTCCAAGCCCGGGGTAGCCCTCCGACAAGACATCACAACAAGTAAAACTCCTGAAACAGAAGCCCACTTCAATACCGAAAACACTGTCTTATTCATATATATAAACTTTTAAATCGAGTATATATACTCAAAAGGCCGTGTTAAAGTTTCTATAAAATCATTTATCCCCCATATAAACCCACTTGATCGCATCACCAAGAAGAACCTGATCCTTGTTTCCCTGATCCGTCAGCACGATTTTACATTCCCCGGCAGGCAACTGGAATAGCCCCAGGGAAACCCATCCCACATGCTCTTTTATATCAGCAGAAACCTCCTGCTTCTTCCCTCCAATATTCACGATGTAATACTGTTTTATCTCTTCCGGCTCCGTTTCTGTTACAGAAGAAACTGAAATAGAAAAGAATCCACTTCCCCTACCACCTCTCTCTTGTTCCTCAATTCGATGCGCAAAAACTTTCGGGGGAATATACGCCAATATTTCGTACTCTCCTTCACGTTCAATCCGGGCCGTCCATTCCATCGTCACCTTACTTCCCTGTAACATAAAGGCGTGAGTCAACTTATTCAATCCATAAGCCTGGGAATTAATCATATGTTTCGGAACAACTTCAACCCCTTCCCTTATCGTAAGATTTGTTCCCAACTCATATTTCGATTCTTGCAAAGGAGAAATCAGATTTTTCAACCGTTTCCGGGAAGAAGGAGAAATTAATTTAAAATTTTCATCCTCGTTATCCACAACAATTTCCCCGGGAACCGGCATAAAATAAGAACGATCCAAATCTTTTACAAACTCCGTCGTATCCGTAGTTTTTGATCTACCCAGCATACCCGACATAAAGAAATTCGTCGGAAGATTATTCGATATATTTGTATTAAACATGACCGACATACCTTTCATCACCACGGCAATCTGTTTACCGGTTCCCGCTTTAATCAAAAAATTCCGAGTAGACACTTTCTCAACACCACTACCCTGCCTACGCATATTTATTCCCCCTGAAGACATCATTTCCCGAGTCTCGAAAGAAACAACACCATCAATATCACTGTCATTAAAAACACTCTCCGACACCCGGGAAGGCATATTATCCCAATCATGCATCACGAAATTCCCCGAGGACGTAACAACAGAAAGGCCGTCACCTTCATTCTCTTGAGAGGTAATATTTTCCACCTTAAAATCTCTGACAAAGAAAACAGGTATTTTACGATTCTCATACCATTGAGGCAAAACATCCATCCAGTCAACACCAAATTTTTCGACAAACTCCCGGTTCATCTCGTCAAATTCAACCTGCCGGAAACGATTTTCTCGAATAAACGTTGTCAAAAATTCTGCAATTTGTTCCGTGGGTATATTTCTCACGCTCAACAAACGCAACAATTCCCGAGTTTTTCCATGTAAAAGAGTTGCCGCCTCGTAAGGATTACTCAATCGATCACGGAAAAGATCACCCACGCTACATCCGGCAAGCCGTTCTGCTTGTTCCCCATCGGCATAGGAGATAAAAAATGTGTTCGACTTCTTTAACGCATCGGTCAGGATAGAATTAATTGCCTGATATTCAGCAGAATGTAATGCCATAGTCTGTTCATAAAACATGGGACTAATCGTGTACAAATTACCGACACTAGTACTGGCAACCCCGCTACGCCACAAGAGAGAAGGCGAAACAACCGAATACAATAACAAACTTGCCTGGTTTACATTATAACGATATTCATTCAAAAACATCGAAGACAACGAACTAACCAAATCTGCACTAAGCATATCCTCCGGAGAACTGTAAAAAGACGATATCTCCGGCATCATTCGCTTTCTAAAAGCAGCACTCGCCTTATGATCATTCCACATCCCGATTCCCCGTTCCGGTAAAAACAACATACCGGGCTGGGCCATCTCACTTCCCCCTTTATTGGGACGGGCAAAACCGGAAAAAGAGACTGGAGTTTCCACCAATGTTAGTTGAGAATAAGGATACGTGATCCCCATCCGCTCCTCCACATTATAACGAGCATCCCGAATGATAGCAGGAATTGAATCCCGAATCTCCTCGAATCCCTGTAAAAGCTTACCATGCCCCTCAAAAAGATAAAGCTCATACAATGTAGAGTCAACAAAAACATCATATTTTTCAAAATTCCCAATACAAAGCCCCATCCCGGGTAAAGGAATTTCTCCTGTAAAACAGACACCCCCTTCTTTCGCCTCCCGCTTTCCGGGAGCAATAACCGTTCGCCCATCTGTCGATGCCACCCGTAAGGAGTAGGAAGTAAAATCGGGCAAAGCATCATACGGGGATGCAGGATTCACCGACGGCCGGGCTACCGGATACCAAAGACATTCCGGGGTAAGCACAGTGAAATCATCTCCGACAAAAGCGAACCGCTTTCCTGCGGTAGAACTATGACCGGGAATGGGCTGCAATTGAAATAATTTATCAAAATCCACATCCAAATAACACACCCGCTCATCAATCCCGCCACTATACTCCACGGTTAATTTCACATCCTCACCGGATAACAACCTCCGGGTAACCCGAATCACTTGATTCTCCCGTTCAAATGCCACGTCAGTCTCATCTTCTTTTATCGCAGACACCACCAAAGCCGGGTTCAGGTAAAGAATAATTTCTGATAATTCTTGATCCCCCTGATTTTTGACAAGAAGAGTACTCTTCCCGGACAGCACATTTCCCTTTTGCTCCACCTCCAAGGTATTCGAAATCACGTTCCCTTTCGGAAATTTTTGATATTTATTATAAGTTTCGGCATAAAGTTCCCGAACACACTCCACGTTCTCCCGTGCCATATAGACAACTCCCCCAAATAGCAGCCCCAAACAACCAACCGCCACGATCATCACACGCTTTCGGCTCACCGGACGATTCGGCAAGCGTTGAAACATCAACACGGTCAATCCCGCAAATCCCATTCCCACCAATAACCAACAAACTCGCTGCATGAGATAAAGGGCCATTCCCGGATGTCCCGTCACTTCAGAAAAAGCATTCGGTAAAGACAACCCGAATGGATCAAAAAGCCCTTCCCGCACCTTACCCAACTGAAACAGAAATACCCCGAATACCACCAAAAGAATCAATATACTAAGTCCCCGGTGACGAATCCATGTATGAATGAAAAAAGAGAAACCCAAAGCAAATACCAAAGCCGGAAAAATCATCGTGAGCCAGTAAAAAGGATAAAGCCAGAAATTAAAAGGAGACTCACTCGCAAAAATATGCAACAACATCCCGACAACAAGAGAAATCCCCGCCATCGTCATAAAAGTCTTCGCAAATCCCAGCATCATCCCCACCACGTAGTCCGCATTACTCTCCGGACGATAATAAACCGTGTCCATCGAATCCATCTTCCTCTCCTTTCCAAGAAAAGACCCGGCTAAAAAAATCAAGGGTACAATTTGTAAGATTGTGAATAGATAAGCATTTTCATGAGGAAGATAAGACGATAAGGTCACCAACCCACTATTTATCCCATAAAAGATATTGGTTTGGGCCAAGACCTGATAAAGTATAACAATCAGAAAAAGCAACAACAAGAACAACCGAAACATCCAACTTCTCAACAACAATCTCGAATTATAACAAGCAACGGTTTTTAAGTTATGAATGTCCATGATATTGGAGTATTAAATTTAGGCACCTACATACCAGATTACACCAAATAAAAACTGACCGGATTTTTCTTTAATCTTCCGGTCAATTTCTTTCCTATGAATCAATTACTTAATTCAATCTCAACAACGTAGTGATTTTATTGGAAGTCTTGGTTTTCTCAAAAGTTGTAATAGTTCCGTCTTCATTGATTGTACCTACTATATTTTGTCCGTCAGAATAACGTAAACCTGAGAAAGAAAGACCTGGAGCATTAATAGAACATGAAATACTTTCTTTATTAACACCATATCCTATTTTGCCTAAATTTATAGTATTTAATGTATAATCAGAAAATCTAAGTTGATACAATACTGTTTCATCTAATATCCATAAAGATTCAGACGTTACAAAAGTGTTAGTAGACTGTCTTCCCCAAGCAATATAATCCATAGTAGGTAGTTGTATATCTATCATTTTTAGTTCATTTGTTTCTTCATTAAAAATGATTATCTTTTCATTATTGATATTACAAATATGTTCTTTAGTTATTTGATTGGGACAAAAATCTCCATTACAGTAATAACTTCCAGGTAGGTTTGCAACTTCAATTGCTTTTAACCCATTATTTCCATTTTCCTCTAAAACATAGATATAAAAATTATCAGTAGTACACGCTACATAAAATTTGCCATTGATTCCACTAAAAATAGTGGCATTACTATATCCATTTGGTAATAAAGAAGATAATTCATAAACTTTACCTCCTGGGCATTTAATACGTTTAATATCATCTATATAATAACAAAAACTATTTTTATTAATCCAATAATCTCCTATTCTGAAAGACAATTTTGTAGCATATTCTTCCATCGTGATATTATCAGGATTTGAAGTATTAAGTCTGTAAAGAGTATTTTCTCCACCTCCAGTACTTGCAAAGGTTGTATATATGTTCCGATCATTATCTTCAAAAACTGGACCCATTTCCATAAAATGAATATTCATTGCATATATTAGTTCAGTATTTTTGTTAACCAATAATGAACCTAAAGCTACATTATTAAATATAAAATTTCCTGATAATGCTAAATACTCATTACTTAAATTCTTAACAATATCAATTCTCATATCCAAGGTATCACCTTTCTCAGTAATAAACCTTATAGGTTTTATGTTTCCCTGATAGTCAACAGTCATGAAACGTTGAACTTCTTCTGTTGTTGCTCTTGTTCCAGCTCTTGATTCTACTGAGTTTTGATAGATTAGTTGAGCTCCTTTTACTGTTGCTTTTTTAATAGAATTTTCAGAATCATTATCATCCTTGCTACAAGCTACAAAAGCAACAATCATCAAAATAAAAACTAACACTTTCTTCATGATTTCATGTGTTTTTAGCTCCCAATATCCCAAAGAAATTTTACTTTAAAACTTATACTAAACGAAAGCGTGGATATTGTAAACTTATTTCAAGCAGTTGGTTCTAGCAAAACCTTGAGGATAAAATAAGTCACAAATCCACGCCGTATATGCTCATGAGAAATACATGAACGATACAAGCGTAAGACTATCAACTTATTCTCTCCTCGAAATTTGCTAGATTTACTGCTGAGAACAAGTTTAAACGTCTTCCGTTTAAAACTATATGTCTTGTTATTCTATCCGAATAACACTGCAAATATAGGTATTTTTTCTTCGTCAAATTCAATTTAATCGAAATCAAACAATCCTTTCAACTTTAGCTAAATCTCAACGATTCACTAACGTTATTCAGCTACCTAATTTTCTCCAAGTTTTTGACAACTACTATTTTCACTAACAGATAAGAACATGAATATAGTAGCTGAAATGAACAAGAAATTAAAGTCAAAAGATGATATAGAAAAAGTTTTTCCAAATGAAAAAGCTTGCATTAAATACCTTGAAGAACTTTTTTGGAAAGGTAAACCGGTTTCACCTTTTGATCCTACATCAAAGGTCTACAAGTGCAAGAACGGTAAGTATAAATGTAAAGAAACTGGGAAATATTTCACAGTGAAAACAGGTACAATCTTTGAAGGAACGAAATTAAAGTTACAACAATGGTTTAAAATCATGTGGCATGAAGCTTCCCACAAAGGTGGTTTATCTTCCATGTTGCTCTCAAGACTTACAAGTCATACACAGAAAACGACATGGACTATTCTTCATAAATTAAGAGAATGTATGAAGTGCGAGAATCAAGGAATCTTTAGTGGTGATGTAGAAATTGACGAGACCTATATTGGTGGTAAAAACAAGAATCGTCATGCTAACAAGAAAACCAAGAAATCTCAAGGCAGAAGTGTTAAAGATAAAGTTCCTGTTTTCGGTATGCTTCAACGTGATGATAAAAGGGTTATTGCTTACGTTGTACCAACAACTACTGAGAAAGATTTATTACCTAAAATATTAAAACATGTTGAATGCGTAGCTACTATATATTCTGATGAATGGAAAGCTTATAATAATCTTTCCAAGTATGGTTACAAGCATGAAGTTGTAAAACATGGTCAAGGAGAGTATGTAAGAGGTAAAAGATACACCAACAATATAGAGAATTTCTGGAGTGTGATAAAACGTGCTATAATCGGGGTATATCGTGTAATTTCAAAGGAACATCTTCAAGCGTACGTGAACGAGTTTGTTTTCAAGAGAAATACTATGAAACAAACCACGAAAGAACAATTCTTCCATATATTGAAGAACACGAAAGGATATAGATTGACTTATAGACAATTGAAGAAAGTTTGTTGAAAATCGAGTTTTCAAAGAAGGAATAATGTCCCTTATTTTGTTACATTATTCAGGTATAAATAATGTAACTTTAAAAAGAGATTTGTTATGAGTAAAAGATTTTTGACTGAAGATGAAATTGATGCTAAAATAAACGGGGGGGGACCTGTTAGAAACAGGCAGAGTAGCATAATGGTTGCTGGCTTTATACAGAAAACAGGTTCTTCATCAATAAGTGTTCCAGATGGGTTTCATTATAATACTGATTATGTAGAAAGTATATCATATCAAAGTGCTAATAAAGGAATTGCATTAAATATAAGATATAAAACTGAAGCTTTAGCACGGAAATATTGTAGAATGTTACAATTAACACCCACTATTCAACAAGGTGATATAACTTCTGAAAATTATTTATCATGCACGTATTATAATATTAGAAGTGGGCAAACTTGTAGTTATGTTATTTACATGTATGATACCAATAACGGGGCAAACTTTCGAGAGGAGCCTTTTGGTTGCTCTATCTTTGTTCCAAATGTAGAAGCCGAATATTAGATAATATGACGATTTAGGGTAATCTGGTATGTAGGTGCCTAAATTTATAAACGAAAGCCACACGATTGTACAATAGTACTAATAATAAGGAATAAATACAAACAATTCCTCTATTTTATCAATTGAGGATCAAATCCCTACAACAATCACGCACCTTCAAATACTCCAAAAATCAATTCAGCCGTCCCGTCGCCTTCAAGTATCTCGTTTCGCTCAACCGTAATTCCGCCTTCGCATCAATCCAGTCACTCCACGCCTTTTGCCATTGTGCCTGAGCCTCCATGTAGTTCGTGATCGTCTCCATACCCACCTCATACTGATTCTTGCTCACCCCCAGATTCTCTTCTGCCTGACTCAACGATTTACGAGTCAGTATAACCCTTGTGTGGCAATCCTCGATATTATAGCGGGCTCGTGCAATCTCCAGAAGCATCATTTGAGACATCTCCTCTTTCTTCAATCGGCTCATCTCCTGTTCTGCCTTCATGGCTTTAATCTTTCCCCGGCCTTCCCCCCAATGATAAATCGGGATCTTCACGGAAGCCATCGCCATGAAAGATGCCACGTCCTCCGTCTGTCCGTTCAGAGATATTCCCCCGGAAAATCCATAAGAAGCGGAAACTCCCACTTCCGGCAAGAAATCGGAACGAGTCAATGCCACCTGTTTCTCCTTCAATTCCACGTCTTTCTCCAACAAATTATATTCAGGACGTTGCTGCAATCCCTCCCCGGCATTCAGCACTCCCGGAGTCACCTCCCCGCACAAAGAATCACTTACCTGTATCGATGAATAAAGGTCTATCCCTATCACCCGGCAAAGATTCATCCCCGCCAATGCCTTCCCGTTTTCCGCCTTTTGCAACATCAACTCGGCTTCGTTCAACTTTACTTGCGCCTTCAACAAATCATTCCGAGAAGCCATCCCCGTTTCATAAGCATCCGTCAAGTTCCGCACTAACTCATTGACCACGGCCTTGTACTTCTGAGCAGAAGTCTCTAATTCCACTAGACGCACGTATTGCCAATAAACCTCGTCCGCCTCGGTAATTACTTCCGCACGGGTATATTGCTTATTCAACTCGGCCATCTCCTTCCCGATCGTGGCCATACGATAAGCTGAACGAATCTTACCTCCCATATAAATCGGTTGCTCCAACATCGCTCCCGCAGAATAAACCCCTCGTAACCCTAACTCCAACTCAATATCCGGCATAAACGCGTATGTTTTCGCCAAAGGCAACCCATCCTTTCCCATTACCGGAAGTTTCGTTGCCGGATCAATATATAGATTATAAACCAACTCCCCATTGGCACCCGGTACGAACGTTGGCAAATATCCCCCGTCAATCGTGAACGAACTCTTTTTCTGCATATAAGCATATAACCCGGTAGCCGAAAGCTTCGGCAAAAAATTCGCACGATAAGCCTTTCGCTCAAATTCAGCTTTCTCACCCTGTTTCGTGGCAATCGACATCTTTTTACTACTCTCCAATGCCATCTCTCTGCACGTCTCCAAATTCAACGAAATTTGTCCCCGAACAGGAGAAATACCCATAACCAGCAATATGATCAACAAATATCTCATAACATTTAATTTTTCCTTTCCTTAAAAAATATTGCGTACAACACGGGAATAAACACCAGCGTGATCACCGTTCCTACCAACAAGCCCCCCATAATTGTAACGGCCATCGAACCGAACATATCATCACCCAATAACGGGATCATCCCCAATATCGTTGTCAAAGACGCCATCATCACCGGCCGGAAACGAGAAGAAGAAGAGTCTAGCAACACCTGTGTCTGGCTCTTTCCGGAAGCAATCTGCAACCCGATCTCATCTAATAATACCACCCCATTCTTAATCATCATCCCAACTAATCCCAACGCTCCGACAATCGCCACGAAACCAAACTCTTTACCACTGATCAACATTCCCAGCACGATCCCGATAGCAGCCAAAGGTAAACAACAGAAAATAATAATCGGCTTGCGAAAATCCTTAAACAACATAATCAATATAGCGATCATCAAAATAACAGCTAACGGAATATTTCCAAATAAATATTTCATGGACTCCCCGCTCGCCTTATGCTCTCCCAACCACTGTTTAGCGTAGCCCTCAGGCAAAGTAATTGTATCCACCTTCTCCACGATCAACGAACGGGCGCTCTCCGCCGTGTATCCCAATGCATTATTACATTGCGCCCGCATAGCCCTCTGCCCGTTATAACGTCGCACGACAGGATCTTCCCATTTCAAAGAAATACCTTGCGTGGCTTGATTCAACGGGATAGAACCTATACTTTGAGCCAGCAAATCCTCTCCGGACATCGTTCCCATTAACAAGCCTTTCAACGACTCCTCGTTCAAAGCCGCCGTCGAAGGCAACACACTCCATACGGGAATATTATCCAATGCTTCTACTTTCTCCCCCTCACTATTCACACTTTTCATGTACAAAGGTTTTGCATGAACTCCCTCGTAAAAAGATCCCACGGGCATACCATCCGTGGCGGCAAGCATCAACAAACCGACATCCGAACGGGAAAGTCCCACGGAACGGGCAATCGGCTGGTAGTAATCCACCATCAACGTGGGAGTCATCGGTTCCCAGTCATTCGTCACCAAAGTAATTGCGGGTTCGTCACGCATAATCTGTTCCGCTTTCTCCGTCAACTCTCTCAACACGGCCGGGTCCGGTCCCGTGAACATCAACTCGATCGGGTACTTTTTGTACATCAGATTATAACGTTTCATCCGCACGTAAGCATCCGGATAATGAGCCGTCAGGTAATCCTGGATCTCGGTCATCGATGCCTTCAACTCTTCCGGGGTCGTGTAATCCACGATCAACTCCCCGTAACTCATCGTGGGCTCTGCGATAGAACGCACCAGATTATACCGGGCAGGAGTCCCGCCGACACTCGTCGTTACATGAGTCACTTCCGGACGACTCAACAAATAATCCTCTATACTTGCCAAATCCGACTCTACCCGTTCCACCCGGGTACCTTCCGGCATTTTAAATTCAATATACAACTGCGTGTAACTCAAATCCGGAAAGAACCCCTGCGGGATATAACGATACAAGAATGCAGTAATCGCCAATAAAACCACTACCACCCCGATTGCCATGGACTTATGCCACAACATAAAGGAGAGGAATTGCCGGAACAACCGGTATATCTTACTATCATACAAATTCTCATTCGACTTTTTCGGCTTCACTTTCAACGAGTAATCCGCATGAATCGGGATATGTGTCAACGCCAACACCCAACTCAACAGTAGGGACACCGCCAGTACGATAAACAAATCCCTCACGTACTCTCCTGTCGTATCCGGGGAAATAAAGATCGGGAAAAACGCCAAAATAGCAATCAATGTAGCCCCTAACAAAGGCATTGCCGTTTTCTTCGCTATATTCGTCAGTGCAGCCGGACGTTTCACGCCTCGCTCCAAATCTACCAGTATCCCGTCGACAATCACGATCGCATTATCCACCAGCATCCCCATGGCAACAATCAGCGATCCCAGCGAAACCCGTTGTAACGTTCCGTCAAAAAGATAAAGCACCACGAATGAACCCAACACAATAATCACCAATCCCGTACCAATAATCACCCCGCTCCGGAACCCCATGGTAAGCATCAGCACGAGAATCACGATTACCACCGATTCCACCAAATTAACCATGAAAACATTAATGGCCTCCCTCACCCGGTCCGGTTGAAAAAATACTTTCTGAAAATCCACGCCCACTGGAATCCGGGACTCTTTCAACTGCAGTAACTCCCGATCTACCTTCTCTCCCAAAGTAATGATATTCCCACCTTTTTCCATGGAAATTGCCAACCCGAAAGCCTGCTTGCCATCATACTTCATCCCGTTGCGAGCCGGATCTTCATAACCTTCCGTGATGGACGCAATGTCCCGCAAACGTAACTGATCATCCTCGTGTCCCTGTATAATTAGATTCTTAATATCCTCTATCGATTTATAGCTATCATTAATAGCCACCCGCAAACGCTGATCCCCACTATTAAAATAACCGGGATACACGGTCTTATTCTGGCTATTCAACGTGGACAACACCTCCATCGGATGAACTCCCAAATTCGCCATCTTATCCTGCATCATCTCGATATTGATACACGGGGTTCGGTTCCCATAGATCTCAACACGACGCACACCCTCAATATCCTGCAACTCTCGTTTCACCAACTGGGCATAATCCAACAACTGCTCATCACCCACCCCGTCGGTCGTTATGGCATAAAACATTCCATACACGTCCCCGAAATCATCCATCACCACGGAAGGACGCACTCCATCTGGCATTTGGGCCTGTGCATTCGTTACCTTTCGACGCAGGATATCCCATTTCTGCTCCAACTCGTCCGGACTCACCGTACTCTCCAATTCCACCGTGATCAATGACATATCTGCCATGGATTTAGATTCTATACTACTGATGGCTCCCATCGAACGAATCGACTTCTCCAATACATCCGTCACTTCCAACTCTACCTGATGAGCAGAGGCCCCGGGATACACCGTAACCACCATCGCCTGTTTTACCTTGATTTCCGGATCCTCCAACTTACTCATCGAATTAAAGGCAAAAATACCTCCAATCACTAGCACTGCAATAAAAAACTTTACCAGCGCCCTATTATTTAATGCATAATCCGCTAAATTTATCATTACAACAGTCCCCCTACATTTGTTTTAGAAACCGGTTTTAATAATTCTACCGACATTCCTTCCTTCAAGCTATGCACACCGGCAGACACAACGATCTCCCCGGCTGCCAATCCTTCGGAAACAATCAACTCACCTGTCTTCAACAACTTTTTCAACTGGATAACACGCTTGGTCACAGTTTGAGTTTTCGGGTTATATACCCACACGGCAGATTCTCCGTTTTCTTCGAACATAGCGGACAACGGCACCACCGTCAACGCTTCCTCGTTCGGGTTATACTCGATCGTCACGTTCACGCTCATCCCTGCCGCAATATCCACTCCCGGCACAGGTTTCAGACGCAGACGCATCCGGTACAACTGATTCAAGTTCGCCTTCCGGGTAATTTCAATTAGCTCTAACGGGAAAACTTGTCCCGGGAACACGTCAATCGCACAAGAAAACGACTTAAACAAATCTTGTCGTACAAAATCACTGGACGGAATATCAATATCCACGTCAAAATAATTACTATTAATCATAGACACCACGGGGTAACCGGCAGCTACCGTCTCGTGAGAATCATAATATTTTTTCTGAATATACCCGTCAAAAGGTGCTGTCAGACGAGTATCAGCCAATGCATTCTTATGGGCATTATACTTTGCCGTAATTTGCTTGATCCCAGCCACGGCCTTATCGTAGTCATTCACCGGAACGCTCCCCCGGTTATATAACTCAATAACCCTTCCGGCTTCCTCCTTCACTTGATTATATTCCGCCTCCGTCGCTGAAAGTTGAATCTCGTAATCTCTCGGATCAATCTCAGCGATCAGCTCTCCCTTCTTCACGAATGCCCCCACTTCCGGCAACACAGCCCGAATAGGTCCGGCTACCCGAAATGACAGCTTTACCTCTGAAGCTGCCTTGATCTTTCCCGGATAAATAATCGACAATTCCCCTTGGTAACTTTTCACCGTATCGGCCTGCACCGTAGCCTTACCGCGTTCCTGCTTTGTTTTAGAACTTCCACAGGCACACATCAATAAAATCAACCCAAGCAAAGAAAATACAACACCTTTCATCATTTCCAATTTTATCACTAAACCATGTTAAATTTTAACTTTTTACACTCTCTTTTATACAACAAACATGCCACAATAAAATAAAACACCATCAATATACACAACCCCAAAAATTCAGGTAACACCTCTGACAACGTGGCTCCTGTATTATTAATTTTCACGAAACCATCAATACCGAACGAGGAAGGAAACAACTTTCCAAACCACACCCAATATTCAGGGATTGCCGACTTCGGCCAAGAAATCCCGGAAATAAACATCAACGGCACAGACGTGAACACGAATATCAAGAAAGGCATCTCCCGTTCACGACTAAAAAACGACATAGTAATAGCAAAAAAGGTACACGCCAGCAAGAATGGGAACAAAAACAATATCAGTTCCCCCCGTTCCCCCACCTGGGTCATCCCGAACAAACGAGGCACGATGAAAAACACCCAATAACTCATCACGAAATAAATAGGCAAATAAGCAAAAGCTTTCCCTAAAACTACCCGTACCGGACGACGGAAATGCTTATTCGCAGGTAACAATAAACCTCTCCGACGCCGATCCCGTTCCGTCCCAGTAATCGTCCCCACGCCCAACAATAACGACTGCTGTACCACCAGAATCAATACCGCCGGAATCAAAAAAGAAGTGAAACCACCCTGCGGATTAAACAACTTCACGTCTTGAATCCGCACGGGAGAAGACGCAATCTGTTCAGTGATCACCGTGGCGTACTCCATCCCCTGCACCTGTATATTCTTCCCCATCGCCAAAGAAACATCCGTCCCTGCCGTTAACAAAGCCTTGTAATTCAACAACGCTCCCATATCGCAATAAAGAGATACGTGAGCCTGTTCCCCCCGGACCACGTTCTTACTAAAATCAGAGGGAATCTCAAGAATCCCGTAAATACCTTTTTTATACATCAGCAACTTCGCCGCCTCCATATCCTCACAACGGGCCACCACGTCCACGCTTGCCGTGGCATCCCAATTCCGGATAAACTCCCGGCTCAACGTTGACTTCGAATGATCGACCACCGCCACAGGCACTTCCCTCGCCACCTCATTACTATATATAAACGTGTAGACCACCGGGTACCCCAACATCAATGCCACGAAAAAAGTCAGCACGGCATGATCCCGAAACACTGCGTAAAACTCTCGTTTAAAAACATAATATACATCCGTCCAAAAAACCATATCAATTTTAGATTTAATGATTTTTGATTTTAGATTACTATGGCAAATACTTAAACTCCAACAAATCCAACTTCAACTTCGGCAGGATAAAAATCGGCAAGAACAGATATACAATCAATGCAGCGTAACTCTGCCAAGAAAATATCATCGGAATACCATTTAAAGCCTGATCCACATATATCAAAAAATAGTGACGCATCTGGAACAAATTCGCCCCGATCTGAGCCAACTCCGGCATAGAACGCACCGGATACGTAAAACCGCATATTGAAAATGACAACACGCCCCACAAAGCACAAGTACTCAACGCAATCCTACTCCGACGAGTTATTCCCGTAACAAACAGGGCAAAACACTGAGAGGCTAAAATCATCAGCACCATAGCCAGAAACATCGGGAAAAATCCACTATTCAACGGGAAATGAGCATACCCATACAACATGGAAAGAGCAAGCATTCCCATGACTGTGAAAATCAACGTCTGCGGGACAAGTTTCCCCATCAATGCCACGATAATAGAACCATTTCCCGCCTCCAACCACTCTCTTGAAGTCCTCCGCTTAATCTCCTCGCTAATACTGTACACCGTGGTAAACATCACGAACATACACAAAAACGCTGGTAAAAGGAAATTCGCCAAATAAACAGCGTAACTCAACCATGGGTTATTCAACGGGTGCGTATCCAGCACGATCGGCATTAATTTCGCTGCAAGCAACGGTCCTCCTTCACCTTTCGCCAACAATAACGTCTGTTGAACCGCCCCGTTAGCCAAATTTGATTGCATCCGCATATCTTTATATAACAAAGAACCCGCCAAGAAATAAGTATCATTCGTATAAAACGACAACACAGGCTCTTTCCCCGTCGATGCATCCCGCCGAAAGTCTGCCGGGATATAAAAGATCCCGTAAACATCTCCTCGCTGCAAAGCTTCTCGGGCCTCGCTGAAATTCACCGTACGCATCACCACGTCCGTCTGGGCAAACGTGTTCAACGAACGCACCAGGGAACGGGAAGTCGTGGTATTATCTTCATCCACCACAGCCACAGGCAACTTCTTCGGCAACCCGTCTTTCAATAAATCCATGAAAAACAGGAAGCAGAATAAAGGTGCGAAGATCATCACAAACCAGTAGATCCGACGTTTTGCCAACATCCGGACCTCTCGTTTCATCAACACTCCCAAAGCCCTTATATTCTCACGCATAAATTAATTTTAGATTTTAAATTTTAGATTTTAGATTCCAACCGCACAAATCAACGCTCCTAATTTCACTTTAAACTCTAAATTCTAAACTTTAAACTTTTAGTTTTTAGTTCTTAGTTTTTAACTCTTTTCAGCACGCTCATCCCCGGTCTCAACCCCTCCACCTTTTCCATGGGAACTGCCTTCACCTCGAAAGTCTTCGCATCATATTGCCCCGTTGTCTTCGTGGCTCTCCAAGCGGCATAAGTACCCATATTTTTCATGTGAGTCACTTTCAACTGCACCTCTTTATTGTTCAAAGCGGGAATATACCCCGTGAACACAGTTCCCATCTTCAAGTCGCCCAACAAATCCTCTCGTACATTAAAAACCACCCACATATCCTCCAAGTCCAGCACGTTCATCACAGGGGAACCCGTCCCCACCAACTCTCCCACCTTCGGGTAACGTTCGGAAATCTCTCCCGAAATCGGTGAAATCAAAAATGTCTCCTTAATATAAGAACTAACTTCTTCCACGGCCCCCCTCGCCCGGTTCACCTGAGCCTCGGCCGCCAATTTATCTTCCTTCTCCGCCCCGTTCTTCGCCATTTCATACTGGGCCTTCGCAGCCTGTTCCGTGGCTAACATCGCCTTATAATTGGCCTCGGCCTCATCACGTTTCTGCGCTGAAACCACATCATTTTCAAACAACTTCTGCACCCGGTCAAAAGACTTCTTCGCCACATCAAGAGCTGCTTGTGCTTTTTTCCACGTTTGGAAAGCCATCGCTTTCTGTTCCTCACGAGCTCCCTTCTGGGCCTTATCACTCATCGCCTGGGCAGCCTCTTCCGCTGCCTGAGCTTGATTAAACTTTGCCATCACCTCAGGACTATCCAGAATCGCAACCGTATCTCCCTTCTTCACCTGATCCCCTTCGTCCACCAAAAAATGCTCAATCCTCCCCGGAACCTTCCCGGAAATCCGTACTTCCGTGGCCTCCGCCTCACCTTGAATTATCTCTGGCACCGGCTCCCAAAAAATAAACCCGAATATAGCAACCAAAAATACGATGATCACGATCCCTGTAAACATCAATACCTTCCCACTTACTTTCTTTTCACTCATAACAATTCATTTAAAATTTAGAATGGAATCAAAAAACATTAACCTCGCACGGCTGGAATCTAAAATTCTAGCGTTCCATAAGCTCTCTCCAAATAGACCTTACACAATCGAGCCTCAATCTGAGTATCAATCAGCTCCGAATTCGCCGTCAACCAGGCCGTTTGTGCCTCTAACACATTTAACACGGGAATCGTCCCTTCCTTAAAACCCAAATTTGCAAATTTCAGATTTTCCTCCGCCCGTTCCAGATTCTTACGGGCCATCGCCAACTTCTTCGTCACCTCCTTCATCTTGAATTCCGACTGGTTCACCTGTAACTCGATCTGTTCCTTCGCCTCCTGTAACTTATAATTCATCGCGTTCGTCTGTGCTTTCGCGCCACGCAAACTTTTACGGGATGCACCCCAATGAAATATCGGAGCTTTAATCCCGATACCCACACTCCACATTCCATCGAACTTCGTACTCACCCCGTCAAAGAAAGAAGGCGTGCTACTCAAATAATTCGCCGTTAAAGCAATCGTCGGCAAATACTCGGATAAAGCAATTTTTTCTTTCTTTTTATATATATCCGTGGCCAACTGCAAACTCGCCACCTCCGGACGTCGGCTATACACCTGTTCCAAACTCTCCATCGGCACCTCATCCACATCCGTGTCTGCCACCTCCTCTTTCAACATCACAATCGTGTCTGTCGGTAAACCGCAAATCTGATTTAACAACATCCGGGACAAACTCAACCCGTTATCCACCTTCGTTTGAACCATCTCCCCCTCGTTCAACTTCACCCGCACGGAAAGCACATCCGCTTTGGTTGCCACCCCCGTCACGTGCATCAACTCGACATCATGCACAAATTTCGTTAACGTCTCCACGTATTTATCAGCCAATTTCTTCCGGTTCACCAAAGAAATGATCTGCCAATAAGCCTCGTCCGTTGAAAGTATCACGTTCTGCAACTCTTGCGACCGCTTACTCTTCGCCAACCGCTCCGACAACCCGGCAATTTGGTTATAAGCCCGGATCTTCCCACCCATGTAAATTGGCTGTGTCAACCCGACCTGCACGATTCCCAGATTACGTTCATCCACGGTCATCGCCTCTTTCGGCAATAAGGCGTAATCCTTCGGGACATATTGTCCGTTTACCATTACGGGTTTTCCATCCGCACCAACCACCAACTGATCAGGACGAAACGTAAAATTCCCATCCGAACCGATCGACCCGACAGGCAAATGAGCATCTTCAGACAACAAATTAATCTCTTTCTGATTACGTAAATACACACCCATCGCATCAATGCTAGGCAAATACTTCGTGAAAGCCTCCGCCTTCTGCGCCTCGCTCGCTTTCACTTCCTCGTCTGCAATTTTCAGTTTTTTATTATTCTCTACCGCCAATCGCCGACAATCCTCCAAGCTTAACACTTCCTGCGCATTCAACTGCGACATAAAACACAGTAATACAACAATTAAACTTAATCCAGATTTACATTCCGTAATCCTCTTCATCACTTTCTTGTTTTTATAATCTAACTTCAAGTCTCTTTAAATTTATACTTTTCGGTATGTACTCCCGCAAAAACTTTATCGAGTTTTTACTAACGAATAAAGTTGTTCATACTGGTAACGCACCGATGATAATGCATAAGAAATATCTTGATGCATAACAACGTAATTTATCAACCCAATGCTTATGTTCAGCAAATTCTTTGCCAAAATAGACGTATCCACGTCATCTCTTATCTCTTTCGCCCGTTTTGCATCTAAAATAACACCTTCCAATTTTGACATCCACGAGATCTTCGTGTCACTCACCATCTGTTTAAACTCCGGGTACAGGGAAATCACCTCTACCATCAGCGAGAGACACAAAATTTCGGGGATATCACTATCCAAGCGTTTCGCCCCGTAATGACCGATACTTTCCAAATTGTGGATTGTCAGATCGACAAACTCCCGTAACGAATGTACCCGGCTCATCTCCTCGGCCCGTCGGTTATTCAACATACGGTAATACCTCGTCACCCCCTCTTTCAAAACCTCCTCCTTGTTCAAAAAATGATAATAAAACGTCCCTTTCGTCATCCCCACGGCTTTCTCCAAGTCGGTAAGCGTTACCGCCTTGAATCCCTTTTTCAAGAACAACAGGAAAGCCGTCTCGATGATCGTGTCTCTCGTTCCGTTCATTTCTTTATCAACATATAATATTGTTCAAACTGCATCCGGGTATCTGAAAACATATACTGAAAATTCGCCTGTTCCAACTCGATATTCAACATACTACCAGACACGGACATCAAGTTACGCGCCAACACCGAAGTATCCAGTGTTTCCCTGATTTCCCCGCTTTGTTTTGCTTTCAAAATAACATACTCCCAGTTCGCCAACCGCCTCTTGGAAATCGTGTATATCCGCTCCCGAAATTCCGGAAAGATCGGAGCCACTTCCAATACCAACTGGAAAAACAGAACTTCCAATATAAAACACCCGAAAATCCTTTGGGAAGCATCAGCACTCGCCTCTTTATTCTTAATCACGAGATCAATATACTCTCGCAAAGAGGTCACACACACCACATCTTCCTCGCTCTCCTCCTTCATCACACTGAAATACCGTTCCATCCCCGCCTCCAAAATCTCCTTTTTGTTCTTGAAATAATAATAAAAGGCCCCCTTGGTCAAGCCTGTGGCTTGTTCCAATGTTTTCAGAGAACAGGCCTTATACCCCCTGTTCAAGAATTGCAGAAACGCTTTTTTTACTATTTCTTCCCGAGGTTCTGTCATAATAGCTCGCTTTGTGTCAGACAAAGATAAAGATAAAAACTGAATATCTTAAATTTAACATTTAGATTCACGCTACCACCTGAAACTATTGTTTTTAAACAACAGTTAATAACGTGTAATCCCCACGAAATAAATACATTTAACTATAAACCATGATCACTAACGGATCAATTCTACATATAATTATTTTAAAAAGCAATAAAAGAACTTATAGAACGCTATATATAATAGCGTTTTAATAGGGATCTAATAGCATTCTAATAGCGCTTTACACGATAGTGATCAGGAAGTAATCATATATTCATTTTCGTTTTATGTATTAAATCAAACTGAATACCAGATCATTCCACCACAACCATCTCTTCTAGTTCTTCCCGAGTTCCCGTGTGATTACTTTTTTTGTTGATCCGATCCATAATCACGGCAATCGCACCATCTCCCGTCACGTTACAAGCCGTACCGAAACTATCCATCGCAATGTACAAGGCGATCATCAACCCCTGGGCCGTCTCGTCAAATCCCAACATGGACTGCAATAACCCCAAAGCCGCCATGATCGCACCGCCCGGTACCCCCGGGGCCGCTACCATCGCAATTCCCAGCATGAAAATAAACCCGGCCATCACCCCGAAAGTAATCGGCATCCCCGACATCAACATGATCGCCATGGCACAAGCCACAATTTTCATCGTACTACCCGACAAGTGTATCGTGGCACAAAGTGGAATCACGAAAGCTGCCAATTCCCGATTAACACCATTTTTTATCGATTGCTCTAGTGTCACGGGAATCGTTGCCGCAGAAGATTGTGTTCCCAAGGCTGTCATATAAGCTGGTAACATATTCCGAAACAACCAGAACGGATTCTTCTTCGATACAATCCCGGCAATAAAGAATTGGATAAACAGCAGAACGATCGTCAGGAAAAATATCATCACGATAATTTTCACAAACACGCCCAACACACCCGAAACCTGTCCGGAATTTGAGATATTCAGGAAAATACCGAAAATGTAAAGCGGCAATAAAGGAATAATCACCCCCGTGATCACCTTATTGATAATATCCTTGAAATCCTCCATCGCTCCTTTCAACGTGGCCCCGTTGATAACTGACATTCCCAGGCCTAACGTGAAAGCCAGAACCAAAGAAGTCATCACGTCCATCAAAGGGGGCATCATCACCGTGAAATAGGGAGCCAAAGGTTCCACCACCGCCGTTTCCAGCGGTTGTAACTCGGCATCTTTCAATAACCACGGATAACTCAAATCACTGGCAAAGTAAGTGAAGAATCCCGAGAACAGGGTGAACCCATACGCCAGCAAAGCAGTTATCAACAGCAACTTCCCAGCACCTTTACCCAAATCGGCAATGCCAGGAGCCACCAATCCAAGGATCAGTAACGGGATAATAAAACCAAGGAAATTACTAAACAAACCATTTATCGTTAAGAAAATTCTTACCAGCCAACCGGGGAAGAAAAGTCCGCACACTATACCCAAAGCAATCGCGATCACGATCTTTGGTAATAATCCTATCTTCTTTTTTTTCATACGCCCATCTATTTATATTAAAAATAACCTTACATTCGCATTACAATATAAGAATCATGAGCCTATGACAAGACTTCACGTTCCCAGGTATGCCATTCGGGGTACCCGCCTTTCGAGAGGTTTCCCTGTCTGCCTTAAACGAGAACGCAAGTAAAAAAGATTTACTAATTCTGTTTTTTTGTGCTATTCTAAGCACAATTGTTAATCAACTTGCATTTATTGAATGACTTGGAGTGCCGGCACTAACAATAACGGGTTTGCCATAAAACAAAAAACTTATCACTAGATATTATAAATCTTTCTCTAACAATCCTTTTAAGGTCACTTGCACGGAACTTGCCGAAGTCAAACGATATTTTTAGGCAATTATATACTACTTTACAGTCCATAAGGTAATGCTTATTTTCATGCTTAAACTCCTCCGTCACTTCATGCACCTCCTCTATAAGAAGTGCTGGTAATTCTTCTCAAAGATAGAGAGTAACTTAACTCTCCCTCTGTTTATAGAGGGGGGAGTACGGCGAAACCGGGAGGGAGTTGGCTTACTGTAAACTTGTATATAATTCCCTTATCTTATATAATCAATATATAATCCTTCTAAAATAGTTTTCATCTTTTAGTGATGCTATTTATACATTTATCTTTAAATTTGTGGCGGGATAAGATGTGCAACCATGATTATTAACGAGAAACACTTTCAACAATTCGTCAAAGGAAATGAAAAATCCTTTGAATCGATCTTTTGCCAATATTACAAGACATTAGTATCTTATGCCATGCGTCATGACTTAGAACTCATGGAGGCAGAGGATATCGTGCTTGAAATATTTCATCACATCTGGCAAATACGGGAAGAACTAAAATCACCCGCCGCTCTTCACTCCTTACTTTTCACTGCCACGAAAAATCGTACGTTAAACGTGGCGCGTAATCTCAAAAACCGGCAAAAACTCATCACAGAGAATTACCCGACAAAAGAGGAAGAAGAGTCTCAAGATTACCTGATGGAAGAAGAAATGAGTCGTTTGCTGGATGAAGCGATTAATCAATTGCCTAAACAATGCGAACAAGTCATCGTCGGGTTACTAGAGGGGAAGTCGCTTCAAGAGCTTGCAGACAAGATGCAAATATCCATTAATTCGGCAAAAACCTACAAGTTAAGAGCTATTCAAACTTTACGCTCTTTATTAAAAGATACTCCATTCTTGTTGTTAATCATCCTGATACGCACCAACAAGAAAAATTAAAACGACAAAAACTTCAAAAAAATACCTTTCCGTGTCACCGAAATAAAAAGTTGCGGGTTTATAAGATATAAAATAGCAATTATGGACCCGATCATAAAAAAACAACGTATCGCAGCTCTCATTTTAAAAGAGAAAATGGACGAATTGAGCAAGTCCGAAAAGGAAGAATTAACTTCCTGGCTTCAAGTTTCTCCCAAAAACGAGAAAATATATGCTCGTTTACAGGAAAAAAGTTTCAGCGAGGATATTGCCAGATACCAGCAGATAAGTACCGCTCGCGGCCTAGACAACTATCGCAGACGCTACAACATGCAAAAGAATTCACGATTGCTCGGCAAATGGTATTGGGCAGCGGCTGTTGTTGCCTTTGTCATCGGTATATCCACCCTATTTTTCTACCAAGAAGCCCCCCCTACCGTGGCCCAAGCCACTATTTCCCCGGGAAGTTCCAAGGCAATGCTAATTTTAAACAACGGGGAAATCATTTCCCTTTCGGAAAAAAACAAAACAGAAATCGTTGCCACCGAGGAATTATCCATCCGGAATGAAGGTTCGCAATTACGCTACACGGTATCCGAAAACACCAAAAACGAACAGGCAAATAATTACAACGAACTGATCGTTCCCAAGGGAGGCGAGTTCACACTTACCTTATCAGATGGCACGAAAGTATGGCTTAATTCACAAAGCAAAATAAAATATCCCGTCATATTCAACGATATCACCCGGGAGGTCTACCTAGAAGGTGAGGCCTATTTTGAAGTCACCAAAGATACCCAACATCCATTCCACGTGAACGTGAAAAACGGGGTAAGTATTGAAGTACTCGGAACTTCTTTCAACGTGCGAAGTTACATGGACGAGAATACAATAGAAACCGTACTCGAAAAAGGGTCCGTGAGAATGAGCCAGGGAAAGGATGCCGTCATTTTAATCCCGGGCAACAAGGCGGTCTACCTTCCCAACGAACCGATCCGGTTGACGACGGTCAACACGGAACTCTACACGGCGTGGAGACACGGACAATATATATTCATGAACGAAAGCGTGGAAAACATACTGAAACAATTGTCCCGCTGGTATGATATAGAAGTATTCTACAGCAACGAGGCGGCAAAATCCGTCGTGTTCAGCGGGGATGTCAGAAAATATGACAATATTAACACGTTACTCGAAGCGATGGAAATCCTAGGATGCTTGCATTTCAAGATAAACGGGAAAACATTAATCGTAAGTTACAACAACTAAGCAATATTCTTTACAACACATTAAATTTAAGTACTTTATAAAATGATCGTTTTATGAGATAATCATAAATATGTAATTTTTTAACCACAATTTTATGAAAAAGAACTGTCAATTTTTAACCACAACACTACTTGCACTGATAGGCTTGTCTTCCTGTTCCGATGAAGACAATAAACTATCAACCACGGGCCAGATTAGTTTTTATGGGGAAAATTATCTGCTGGAACAAGGAGCAATTTATCACGACAACAATCACACTGTGATCACCGTCTCGGACTACCTCTTCGAAGATCGTTATCTGGGAGAAAACGGGGAACAAACAGATCAGGTAAAAGGTTTTTCCGCTGAAATAAAAGAGAAACAAACCGGTAATTTCCTGATTGGTCTCTATGAACACGGGTTCGTGTTAAGTGATCTGACCAAAGACGCACGTGGGAATGGGGCCTGCATATGTCTACGGATAGCATCACCGGAGATTGACAAACTAGTACCCGGGAAATACACCTACTCTTTAAATCGCGACGAGTATACTTTTAAAGGGAATGCCAGCGTGAATTACAATTCCGGAGGAAGCACGAATCCCAATGAATTGACCGGGGGAGAAATCAACATCACTCAGGAAGGAGACCTCTACACGATTGCGTTCAAATGTGAAACCAGTTTCGGGGGACCGATAGAAGGGACATACACGGGGAGCTTGAAACCATTCGATATCCGCAAAGAGATCGGAACGGTAAACTTCTACGAGAATGTCAAACTGGAAGCCCTGTTCGATAAAGTAGAATACACGGATCTGGAGGGGATATTTCACAGCGAACCGGATTACCTGCGAGCAACGTCTTTCTTCCTAAGTTCCACGCAACAAGTGTATTCCGCCAATCTGTACAAAGGACTTGCAGAATCCGCCAAAAAAGGGATCGATATTGCCTTGGCTTACGACGCAACAAACAAAACAGTATATTTTGAATCTCCGATAAAAATGAGAGCCTTATTGTGGCATAACACATTCCAGAATGAAAACCTGTTCAATTACAGTTTCGATCTCCCCTGCCACACAAAGTACATGCCTGCTCCACAAGATTTCACGAATGCAGATTTCGAGGCTCTGGCAAAACAAGAAGATTTTGTTTTCGATTTTTCCGAAGCAAAAGTATCCATTCCCGTCGAATCGGCAACTCCGCGTTTCGTCTTTGTACAAACCGGTAACGGGTTACAGGGAGTTATCCGCATCAAAGAGATTACCCCGGAAAGTACGGAGATGATTAGTGGAATTATCTATCCCGTAAACCCGTCCATTATCATGGATGTCAAATTCCCCCGAAGTTTTTCGGAACAACAAATCAGATAAGCTCATCACAAAATAGCTAACAACATCTACTATGAAAAAAATCAATTATAAAAATAATTGTATGGGGAAGCTATGGAATTTTTTCAGGTTCTCGCTACTTTTTTTAGCGGTTCTTTTCCCCACATTATCGGCTAACGCAACAACAGAGGATACCAAACTAAACCTATCGTTAAAAAATGCCAATCTCCCGACAATTTTAAAGGAAATCAAAAATCAGACAAAATATGATTTCATGTATAATCCCAAAGAGATTGATGTCAACAAAACGATTTCCGTGAACGTGAAAAACGTCTCTCTGGATTCCGCTTTAAAAGTATGTCTCTCTCCTTTCGGGTTAACTTACACGATGAAAGATAAAATCATCATTTTGAAAAAAATGGAAGAAAAAGTCATCATCGGGAGCACACAACACGTTGTAGCCGGAATCGTGAAAGACAAGCAAGGAATGTCCTTGCCCGGGGTTGCCGTAATCCTAAAAGGAACCACGTTAGGAACGGTTACCGACCCCAATGGACGGTTTAAAATCAATATTCCACAAGGAAAGAATATATTAGGCTTTACTTTTATCGGGATGAAGCCCGTGCAACGTGAAGTAGAAGGAGAGCAAAACCTCTCGATCACGTTGGAAGAAGATATTGCCGAACTGGATGAGGTGGTTGTTACCGGTATGGAAACGATCAAGAAAGACCACATGACAGGTAGTGCTTCCGTAATTACGGCAAAAGATTTACGCACGCAAGGAATCAACTCGATTGACCGGATTCTGGAAGGAACCATCGCCGGACTCAACAGTACAACCTTATCGGGAGCTCCCGGCACCCGGGCAAAAATTACCATCCGGGGTGAAAATAATCTGACGGGCCGCACGGAACCCCTCTGGATCGTGGACGGACTTCCGCTCATGAGCGGGGTTCCGGAAAACAATACCGGAGATTACGCCGGTACGATCATGCAGGACGGAGTCGGTAACATCATGCCGGAAGATATTGAATCCGTAACTATACTAAAAGATGCTTCCGCTGCCGCAATCTACGGGGCAAAAGCAGCGAACGGAGTTATCGTTATCACCACGAAGAAGGGGTTCCGTTCAAAAACACAATTCAATTATACCGGTAATTACAGCCTGGCCGAAGCACCCAGCCTGCACATGGATTTCATGAATTCCCGGGAGAAGTTACAATACGAACAAGATATCCTGAAGACTTTCGGACTAAGTTTTTCCAACTGGACCGGACGAGGCGGGTATCTTTACAAACAATTGTTGGAAGGTTATATCACGCAAGACAAATACGATACGGAAATCAACCGCCTGAAAAACACGAACACGGACTGGTTTAACGTGTTATTCCGCACGGCACAATCCCACTCTCACAATATCAGTATTCGAGGTGGTTCCGACGAGATGACGTATTACACTTCCGTCAACTTTCAAGAGAAAAACGGAATACTGCTTTCAAACAAATACACGAATGCCGGGATCTTGATGAAGCTAGATTATCGCCCGATCAAGAATTTGATCCTTGCCCTTGATTTATCTGCCAATATCCGAAAGAACAGGGATCACGCTTCAGCCGTAGACCCGTTCACGTATGCAGTCTTTGCCAATCCTTACGAACGTCCTTACGATGAAAACGGGAATTATGCCGCCGATTTGAGCTATCTCGGCACGAACTACACGGAAATGACTGCCTCCGGGTATAAATACGATTCGTTTAATATTCTTCGAGAATTGAAAGAGACCAAGAAATCGGATGACGGACTGGATGCCAGTTTGACTTTTAATATTCGTTATGACATCATCCCGGGACTTGCTATTTCATCCATCATCCGAAAAGGAGCCAGTTATAACACAACGACCACCGAGATCGAGGCCGGAACGTACACTTCCTATAACAAAGAAACATTTGCCAAGCAAATATACAAAGATGTTCTTCCAAGTGAATTCAACAACGGAGAACTATCCGAATCTTCGGGTAAAAACTTCAACTGGTCTATCCGAAACCAGATAGATTATTCCTTCACGATCAAGAAAGATCATTTATTCAGCATTTTAATCGCTAACGAGGTCACATCTAAAAAGTTCAATAATTCCGGCTACACTTCTCCCATGTTTTATGGGGATTATCGCATCACGGGCGTTCCGGACTTGGGGAATGACGTTTCTTACGAAACACTACGGGCTCAAATCGGAAATATGTTTAATACTTCAACAGGACAGGATCGTACCGTATCCTTCCTCGGAACCTTCCGTTACGGGTATAAAGATCGGTATATCCTGAATTTCAACTACCGGGCGGACGGAGCAGATGCTATCGGAGACGCCAACCGATTCACCCCACTATGGTCCATCGGATTGCGATATAACCTACATCATGAAAAATTCTTCAAAAATGATGTCATCACGGAACTATCCCTTCGCGGGTCGTACGGTTATACCGGAAATATAGACCGGACGGCTTACCCGTTCTCAACGATTACGCTAGGTAATGATACTTACAAAGGAAACCGATTCGCAACCAAATTTACCTATCCGAACCCTTCCGTGGGTTGGGAAAAGAAAAAAGACCGGAATCTCGGTGTCGACATCGGTTTCTTTAAAGGCAGAATCAATTTCACCATGGATTATTATAATAACCGGACAGAAGATATTCTGGAAAACTTAAGCATTCCTATTTCCACGGGTAGATCGAGTGTAAAAGCCAACGGGGGAACCGTAGAAAACAGCGGTATAGAGTTCTTCCTCAATATCAGATGGATCAACCGGACAGACCTGATATTCAGCACATCGGCAAACGTGGCCAGAAATAAAAATGTCATCATCCGTTCAGAACATGATTATGATTCCTACGCGTCTGCCATTCGTTCCAGTATTCTAAAGGGAGGTGTCGTTAACGTGATCGGGAAAGAAACCGGTTCTATCTACGGTTGGAAGATTGCAGGAATAGACCCTTTGTCAGGGAATCCCCAATATTACTTGACCCCGGAAGGGAAACGGGCCTACGCTCAATTACTCGACAATTGGGATAATTTATCCGAATCCAGCAAACAGACTTACCTGAATAGCGGTGCCGTTACATCCCTGAATGCCGTACCGGATTATGTGGCCTATGACCGGGAAGCAGGTATGTCCCCGGACTATTTCAGACCCTCCATGCAATATCTAGGACGTTCCAACCCGAAGTACGTGGGTGGTTTCAATACCTATTTCCGTTACAAGAATCTGGAATTCTCCACTCAATGGAGTTACAAGGTGGGACATATCATCCAATCATTTAACGATCTTCAGAATGCCCCGAATAACTGGGATGATGCAGATCAAGCTGCTATCGGGTATGCCAGTGACTTGAGCGTGTCGGGAACCAACCGGGAACGACGTTACCTAGATTTCTGGAAAACAAGAGGAGACGTGACCGATATCGCCCGCTTTGTCTCTTCCGGTAACGATTATTGGGCAGGTGTTCACACGTCAACCAAATACGAAAAAGGGGATTACCTGCGTTTGTCCAATATCGCCATCAGTTACCGCCTACCTTCGGAAGTGGCACAACGATTCGGGATGAAAAACATGTCGCTTTCCCTTAACGCATACAATTTATTAACTTTTACCAAGTATAAAGGGTTGGATGTCGGTACATCAGGGGCGTTCTCTTACCCGACATCAAGAGAATACAATATCAAACTATCCGTAGGATTCTAAAAAATCAACGATATGAAAAAGTTATATATATTAATTGCCTTGATAAGTTTGTTCTTCGTCCAAAGTTGTGACAAGTTTTTGGATCTAAAACCGGAGAATATACAAGTAGTCAGAACGGTAGAAGATTATCGCGACTTGTTAGCAAGTTATATGAGACTATTGAAAACCGTGGACGGTAGTCAAAAACCGGTACTAGGAGACTATTTCCTATATCCCCAATTCAACGTGGGATCAATATTCGCCTATCGTTCCGGGGAACTCACCATTAACAAAAACTCAAGTTCTTATTATGACGCCTCCCTTGGAGAATATAAACAGAACGCCGTGAATCTGATGAGCTGGATGGGAAACGCCGACGGTTGCTGGACCAGTTACTACTCTTTTCTTGGCCCGATCAACATGATCATATCAGGGATCATGACTGCCGAAGGGGATGATGAACGTCTGCGGGATTACGTGAAGGGAGAAGCCTTGGCATGGAGAGCTTATTCTTACTTCAAATTACTTCAATATTTTTCTCCTTACAAAGAAGATAAATATGGAGTTCCCGTGTACTTGAAACCATACGAGGACCCGGGCAACGCCATGCCCAAGCGAGAAACTCAAACGAATGTTTACAAACAAATCCTCACGGATTGCCAAGAAGCTCTCGATTTAATGGAACGTACCCCTTCCACGACATGGAACTGTGCTTACGAACCCCGTTTTCTTCACGGGATGCTTGCCAGCATCTATTGCTACAAAGCCATGTCGGCAGTTGCCGAAGAAAATGATTGGCAAAACGCAATCAACCACGCAGACAAAGCGATGACCGGACGTACTTTCGTTCGTGATCAGGCAATATACAATGCTATGTTTGACACTCCAGCAAAACAAGCATTTACAAATGATGAGTTTTATCTTCGCATGGTGGATGGCTTTAATGGTCAAATTATAGATGTCGCAGGAGTATACTATCATTCACCTTACACAACTCCTCAAGCCAATCCGGGGCCTGAGCCAGAATTTTACGCTCTGTATAAAGAAGATGATGTTCGAAAAAAAGCATTTTTCCGAACCAAAACTGATGGTAGCATTATATATGACAAATATAATATATCATCAGATCCAAATGCTTTTTTCTCAGGTTTTGGAGGTATCGTCATGCTATTCCGAGCAGCAGAGACTCAACTCATTAAAGCGGAAGCCCTGTATAGATTAGGAAAAATGACAGAGTCCAAAGAAGCTCTAAACGAATTCAAACAAGGACGTTATCTTGATATTGAAGGTTCTTACACGGAATCCGACCTGCTGAACGAAATTCTGAAAGAACGAAAACTAGAGTTTTATCACGAACAAGACATATGGTGGTTGGATATGAAACGTACCGGGACACGGATGGAAAGAGTTATTAACGGAACACTGTATGTACTTGAACCGGACGACTATCGTTATTGTTTCCCTATCCCACAAAACGAAATGAAGGTGAACAAGAACATGGTTCAAAATCCGGGTTGGGAAGAGATCAGTCTTTAACTTCTAAATAAAAAAACATGAAAAGAATTCTATACACTCTCGTGGTAATCTTTATCGGATGCATCATATCCTGTACCCCGGATAAAGACGAAGTTCTGGAAATGGGACTGGTTGACATGGATCACATCAAAGATATAAAACTACGCACCAGTCACTACCAATTATTGGCAAACGGGAAAGCACAACTTGAGTTCAACCCGTTACTCACGACAAAAGACGGTTTTACCGTACAAGACAGCCGGATAGATCATTCCCAAATAGAGTATTACACCTCAACGGGTGAAACTCTACCCAAAGTATTTTCGACTTCCGACAAATCCCTGATCGGGGAAAAAATCAACGTGCACGCAAAAATCAAAGGAGTCGATCTCACCTCAAACACGGTAACATTCACGATCAGTGACCCATCCGTTTCAGACACTTACACGGAGATCACGATCCCGGTAATATTCCATTTGATTCAATCCAACCAGGATATAGCAGGATATGGTGGCGAAATCCCCATGGAAAGGATTCACCTGCTTATAGACAAAATAAATAATACGTTCTCTGGAAATGTCAGTACAAATGCCATGGGAGTCGACACTAAAATTCGTTTCAAAGCCGCCGTTTATGATCCTTACGGGAACAAATTACAGGAACCGGGTATCAACCGGATTTACGTGGAAAAGGTTACCGATGCTGCAAAAGATCAATACAAAACCTTTATTAAAGATCAAAAAGCATTATGGCCATACGACAAATATTTAAACGTGTGGCTGATTTCGGATCGGGAAAATGAATATGACAAATTCTTTTATACTATTTCCAGAACATGTATTCCTAGGTATATCGCCACCGAGACAGATCCGGCAAAAATCCCGGAAGGATTAACTTTATCTTCTTTACCAGAAAACTGGACCCCGGTTCCCAACGAAGTCGGTATCCTGTATAAACTGCAATCAATACAGACGATGGTACGTTCTTTCGGGGAAAAGAATGAAAACGAACTGGTAAACGGCTTCGGTTATTATCTGGGATTACTCCCGACATGGGGTGCTTCAAGTAGTGCCAAACCTCAGGATTATTGTTCAGACACGCATAAATATTACGGAAATGATAATGAAGGATACAACAAAAACCAAACAGCATACAAACTTGTCGGGGATTGCTTCTTCCTAGCAGAGAATATCATGGATGATCCTGTCGGGGTTCACCGTTCCGTCAGCCAGCAACAGGCTCAAAGAATGCGTTGGATTTTGAATAACAGCCCGGAACGTTCGGCATGGAAATCCGACTATGCTTTCACAGGACGATAAGATGTTCAACTATAAATAATAAATCATGAAAAGAATTGTATTATCATTCGTATGTGTATTTATCGCTTGCATGACAAGCCACGCACAAGGAGTAAAATTTGAAGCGGGCACGTGGGATGAAATCCTAGCTAAGGCCAAGGCTGAAAACAAGACAATCTTCGTGGATGTCTACACCAAATGGTGTGGTCCCTGCAAACACGTGTCGGAAACTGTATTTCCACAGGAAAAACTGGGTGATTTCTATAATCCCCTTTTCATTAACTTCAAAATGGATGCAGAGAGCCCAGCCGGAAAAGAATTCGTGAAGGCCTATCCCGTGACAGGATATCCCACCTTCTTTTTCATCGACGGGAACGGAAAGGTGATTCACAAAATAGTGGGAGCCAAAGATGTCGACGGCTTTATCTCGGAAGCTAAAATGATTTCGATGTACGCCCGTCATGGGGGAATTGATAACATGATGGTCGCAATCAAAAACGGAACGGCCGACAGGGAATTACTGTATGATTATTACCAGTCCGCTAACAAGAAAAACAAACCGGAAGCGTTAAATCTTTACCTGAAAGCACTCCCGACAGAAGAATTAATTGATGAAAACAACAAACTCATTGAAGAAATGTCTCTTTACGACAAAGAATTAATGACAAGACTTGTTGATGAGATCGTGAAAGCTAGTAATGACGGTCGGTTCTCCAATGGGAAATATGCCGAAAAATTTGCTTTTTGTATCGTTTTTCCCGTTCAATATGATATTACCACGTTCCTCCGCACAAGTATTCAAGAAGGTAACTGGGAATGGTTCAACGAATTACTACAACTAAAAGAAAGATTTGCCAATTACGGAGGCCGAGTTTACGGGGGAGGCAAATTACTGGATGGCGATCTCAGGATTATTCAAGGGAGAGGACTATTCTTTGCCACTCCGGAGTACAATAAACTTTGCTATTGGACCCGGAACAAAGTAAATGAAGATGAATTCAAAAGCATACTCGTACCCTACATGGATAAACTGATCACCGAGAACCCCGTTGATTCTTTAATAAAAGAAGACAACAATCGAGTTCTGGATATGATCAAAAAGGAGGGGCTAAAAGGTCAGATGCAATTTTTCGCACAAGGAATCTTTGAAGCCGGTAACGTCACGGCTCATAATATTATCGCCTGGACCGACTATTTCTGGAAACTCTCGCCTTCGGACAAGAAAACTAAAGAATTATGCGGCAAATGGATTAAATATGCCTTTAACGTAAATCGTTTTAATGATAAAGTTGCCGTCCCGGCCGCCGACTTATTGGCCAGAATCGGAAATTTCAAAGATGCCAAAATCATTTTAGAAAAAGCGATTGCCAGCCAGAAAGAGCTTAAAAACGAGGATCAGAAAGTTTATAAAAAACTCGAATTGAAATTACGGGATATCAATAATGGTAAACTGTAACATTTTTTCCTCGCACTGGGAAAAGTTGCCAACACCACCTCTGTTTATGAAGTCTCTGAAAAAGTTCTTTTTGTAAAAAACGATTACCCCCTCCAACTCTCTCCTTACACAGGAGGAGGGTTGATCACCAATCGGTTTCCCCTCCCGTGTAAGGAGGGGTTAGGGAAGGTAGTTATCAATATTCAATTGAAATAATAAATTATGAAGAAAATCGTATTATCATTCGTATGTGTATTTATCGCTTGCATGACAAGCCACGCACAAGGAGTAAAATTTGAAGCGGGCACGTGGGATGAAATCCTAGCTAAGGCCAAGGCTGAAAACAAGACAATCTTCGTGGATGTCTACACCAAATGGTGTGGTCCCTGCAAACACGTGTCGGAAACTGTATTTCCACAGGAAAAACTGGGTGATTTCTATAATCCCCTTTTCATTAACTTCAAAATGGATGCAGAGAGCCCAGCCGGAAAAGAATTCGTGAAGGCCTATCCCGTGACAGGATATCCCACCTTCTTTTTCATCGACGGGAACGGAAAGGTGATTCACAAAATAGTGGGAGCCAAAGATGTCGACGGCTTTATCTCGGAAGCTAAAATGATTTCGATGTACGCCCGTCACGGGGGAATTGATAACATGATGGCCGCAATCAAAAAAGGAACGGCCGACAGGGAATTACTTTACGACTATTACACTTCTGCCAATGAAAAGAACAAACCCACGGCCTTAAATCTTTACTTAAAATCCCTTCTCACAAAAGAATTAATTGACGTGGATAACAAGTTAATTGATGAAATCTCCCTATACGACAAGGAACTCATGACTCGTCTCGTGGAAGAAATCGCAAAATTCAGTCATGGAGAAAAGTTTAACGACAAGGAATTTGTGGTAAGATATTCTTTTAATATCGTTTTTCCCGTACAATACGACATTACCACCTTTTTGGAGAAAAGTATTGCGGAAGGAAACCTCGAATGGTTCAACGAGTTACTGGAATTAAAAGAGAAATTCAATCATTACACGGGAAGATTACTGGACGGGGATCTAAACATTCAACGAGGCCGAGGGATATTCTTTGCCACCCCGGAATATATCAAATTATGCTATTGGACAAAAAACAGTACCAATGAAAAAGGATTCAAGGATGCTTTAACGACTTACATGGATAAACTTATCCGTGAAAATCACGTCGATTCGTTGATCAAAGAGGATCAGAATGGCCCGCTGAAAATAATAAAAAAAGCGGGAAATTTAAAAGGACAAATGAAATTCGTTGCCTCATTTCTTCTCGATGCGGGTAACGTGACGGCCCACAATATCATCAACTGGACGCATTATTTCTGGAAACTCTCGCCTTCGGACAAAAAGACAAAAGAGTTATGTACCCAATGGATCAACTACGCTTTCAACATAAATCGTTTTAATGATCGTGTTGCCGTTCCGGCGGCTGATGTACTAACACGAATCGGGAATTTCAAAGATGCTAAAATCATTTTGGAAAAAGCGATTGCCAGCCAGAAAGAACTTGGGAATGAGGATCCTCAGGTGTACAAAAAGCTAGAACTAAAGCTTCGGGATATCAACAACAAGAAACTATAAAATCAATCAAGAAAGAGGTGTTGGGAAGGGGATGAAACCAACACCTTTTTGTAAAAGCTAATTAGCGAAAGAATTGTATGAACAAAAAATTACATTGTATGAAAAAAAGATCCGGTTCAGGCCAAACGCCAAGCATTGATGAACCCGTTAACGGAACAACTGGGAATACAGTTTATGCCGGGTTGTCTAGTTAAACCGTCAGAGAACTTCTCCCCAGATTTAATTGTTTCTTTCGTCACCAAGGAGGCCGGAGAACTTTCATATCTTCTAGAAGATATGCGGAAACATGACTATTCGTTCACCACACCTGGATGTACGGGACTAAATTACACAACGGATAAAGGATTCGAAGTTATTCCCCTATTCAAAACGGATACCGTTGGCTGCTAGAACGAAATCGAGACGACTAATTTCATCGACGACACGGTTCGTATGAACCCGGCCAAAGGCGAGACGGAGGAAATATTCACAACGGCCCTCGCATTACGAAGAAATATCAACAATAAAGAACAACGTATTATCATCATCGGTGACGCCAATTGCCTTAGTAACTCGGAAGTCGAGATGAGAAGAAAAGGAATCCAGGCCGTAAACTATTCCTTCATTCTCGGGACTTTTTTCTGGCTGTCGAATGAAGAAGTTCCCATTGACATCCACCGCCCGACACCTCCCGACAACAAAGTTTATGTCGGAGAGTCTGGCATGAAAGTCACGAAATTCGGACTCATCGGGGGACTCTCCATGATCCTCGTATTCTTGGCCATCTTTATCTGGATAAGGCGAAGAGGAAGGTAATGATATTTTACCTCCTTAACCCCTTCTGTAAAAGAAGGGGTTAGGGAGCATTCATACGAGAATACCTACTTTCACCTCATTCTTCCCAATGCCCGAAATGATTCGAGCGGAACACCCGAACTTCCCGGCGTAATTGATTTAATTCATGCTGCATTTCGTGTAAACGTCCCATCAACTCGTGAATGACACCGATTCCCTCGATATTTACTGACAAATCCTCGTGCCAACGAATAAATCGTTCCAAATCGTGTAATTGCGATTCAAGCAAATAGCGTTCGCCATCGACCACCCGGATATCAATCAAACCATCCTCTTCCAGCGAGAGTATGAACGAGGGATCCACGTGACTTTTCTGACAGTATTCCCTGACTATAATCAAATCTGTTTCCATAACTCTTTTCCTTAATTAAGATTCTGTAATTCCCGGAACAACTCTTTCTGCTTTTCCGTCAACGTCGTCGGAATCTCCACCGAGTAAGTCACGATCAGATCACCGAACTTTCCCTCGTCCTTGTAAACGGGAAAACCTTTCCCCTTCAACCTTACCTTCGCGCCGTTCTGCGTTCCCGGTTTCACTTTCAACTTTACCTTCCCGTCCATCGTCGTGACCACCTGCTCTCCACCGAGGACTGCCGTGTACAAGTTCAAGGGAGCCGTCACATACAAATCATTCCCCAAACGTTTGAATACCGGATCCTCGGCAATAATAAACGTGATGTATAAATCACCGGCGGGTCCGCCGTTCACCCCGGGGCCACCCTGTCCTTTCAGCTTGATCGTCTGTCCGTCGGCAACACCGGCCGGGACCGTGATTCGGATATTCTTACCGTTCACTGTCAACACTTGCTTGTGGGTTTTGGCCGCATCCTGAAATGAAAGATGTAACTCGGCATTATAATCCTGTCCCCGGAACCCGGCAGTCCGTCCACCGCCTCTCCGCGAACCGAACAAGGACTCGAAGAAATCCGAGAATTCCCCGTCACCTCCCATACCGGAGAATCCGCCTCCCGAAGACCAGTAAGTCCCACCTCCATCACCAAATCCGCCACCACCTTGCTGTTGGTAACGTTGTTTCTGGGCTTCGAACTCGTCCGCATGTTTCCAGTTCTCGCCGTATTGGTCATACTTCTTCCGCTTCTCCGGATCACCCAATACCTCATTCGCCTCGTTTATTTCTTGGAAACGTTGTTTGGCATTCGGATCATCCGGGTTCAAGTCCGGGTGATACTTTCTGGCCAGTTTCTTAAAAGCCTTCTTAATATCATCCTGTGAAGCACTTTTGTCAACTCCTAAAATTTTATAGTAATCTATATAGGCCATACTTTTATAATTTATACATTCTGTAATATGTTAATACAAACTACGTACCAACCTACGATATACGTTCTAAGCTGATACATAGTTACGACCGAAACTGACAATGTGGCAACAAAAAAAGCCGAGATAAAAGAATCTCGGCTTTTACATCTTTTAATCTAAATATTATTGTTGCAATATGTAATTCTCAAAATACAATTTGAAACGATCTTTTAAAAGATCTTTAATCTTCAACATCTTGTCCATCTCGATCTTTCTCATTTCAAGTTCCGATTCCACGAAATGACTGATAAACTGATCCTCACCCAGCCCCTCGAGCAATTTGATCTTCGTGTTGATCTCGTCCTCGTAAATCTTAGTCAACTCCTTCACATCACTCTTTTTCAACTTCAACACTTTCGTTTGAACTTTCACAGTACTATCAATCTGTCCCTTGATTGACTGACTCTTTTCCAGCAACATTTTACGCAAGGTCGCATCATCACCCAATTGCTCTTTAAAAGCATTCACCCGCCGAGCCATATCCTCCATACTCATCTTTTCACCTTTCTCCAACATCACTCGTTCTTCCTCCAAGTTTTTCAAATACTCTTCAAAAGTCAATACCGTTTCCTGCGGGGTATATTTAAACGTAATCGGTAAAGTTTTCTCGAAACGTACGGCTTTCCCTCCTGACATGGCCGGTTTCCATTTCGGCATACCTGCAATCACCCTTAATGCCTCTGCGTCCAAAAGAGGATGGGCAGATCGAACCACACGAGCATGTGTCACCGCTCCGTCTTTCTCGATCACGAAAGTAACAAATACCCGCCCGTCAATTTGATTGGCATACGCCTCTTCCGGATACTGTACATTTTCCCCGATCCATTGATTCAAATTCCCGTTAAATTCCGGTTGTACCTCGGCAACTACCATAATTGTCGTATCTTCATCCATTAACCGCACGTCCATATCTCGTGCCATTACCGGGGTTGCCAACCACCCCAACCCAAGCATACACCCCATAACAAGTGTCACTTTAGCCCAATTGTAATTCTTTTTCATATAATGTATGTTTATCATTAAATTATTCTATCCTCATTAAAAGGAAGTATAAAGCTACAATTATTATTAGAAATTTAAATATTTAATCTCGCTTTTTTCTTTTCTCTATTTGACGCAAGCGCTGAAAATTTGACATAAAATTGTGACAAAAAGTCCATAAAAAGAGTTGGCATACACTTTGCAATATCTATAAACGAATGCAGGTTCACAAAAAACCTGAATATAATTAAATGATAATGTTGAACTTAAAGATAGGAGACTAAAATTATGATGCCTGTAAGAAGAACTCAAAATTGGTTACCAAGTATCTTTAATGATTTCTTTGATAACGAGTGGATGACAAGAGCAAACGCAACCGCACCTGCGATTAACGTGATCGAATCCGAAAAAGATTATAAAGTTGAAGTTGCAGCTCCGGGTATGACAAAAGAAGATTTCAACGTTCGCATAGACGAGGATAACAATCTAGTGATCTCCATGGAGAAAAAGAGCGAGAGTAAAGAGGAGCAAAAAGAACATCGCTACTTACGCCGGGAGTTCTCATACTCGAAATTCCAACAAACCATGATTTTACCAGATGACGTGGATAAAGAGAAAATCGCTGCCGGGGTTGAACACGGAGTTCTAACCATCGACTTGCCGAAACTATCTCTGGAAGAGATTAAAAAAGCAGAAAGAACCATTGAAATTAAATAAAGACAGGTAACCAAGAGAAAAGGCGATCGAATAAATTGTTCGACCGCCTTTTTTTATACCATCAAGAATTTATAAAACCCTTGATCCATCCTGAATCAAAGGCCCTTGTTCTGATATCTTAAAATAATTTTACCGTTGTAACGGGAAAGTCAATACTTGTTCCTTATCTTTCTTCACGTCTGACTTATTGATCTCGATATTCTCAACCAAGATTGAAGACGGATAAATCAAAGAAGACAATAACTGACCATTTAAAATGTAGTTACTCACATTTTCCTTGCTGGAAATATTCAACATACGTTTCAGGTTTATCAATGTCAACCCACTTACATCTCCGAAACGAACTTGAGTTTCCTTACCGTCCAGATCCACCCGATAGATACGAGAAGCCTTACCGGCTAAACTCCGAACAATATAAGCATACTTCAAACCTTCTTCTTTAGCAGCTTTAATCAACGCACTCTTCATTTTCTCCGGTTTCGTTCCTTTTTCCACTTCAATATGAATGGTACCCGGAGCCGTAGAGAACATTCCATTTCTGCTAGACAACAAGAAACGGGAACTACCCGTTGATTGGGGAGCGTATAAAGTCGGGGTACACCCGTTCAACATACTTTTGAAAATACCATTTTCAACCAATGTCATCTCTTTAGCAGGTACGATACCCTCTGCATCAATATTATAAGCCCCTAACAAAGGAACTCCATTATACTTATCTAAAGAGCTATAATTCTTAATTGACACTCGATTGTCCACAATTTTCATACCCAAACGAGCATCCAATGTTTTCACCGGTTGAGCCCGGTCAGTATCGGGTTTACGATAAGCAAAAAGAGCTCCACGTTTCAAGAAGTTACTTATAAAAACAGATGAACAAGCACCATCTTCAAGCAACACCGGACCTGCATAATATTCTGTAATTGCAGGCGCATTCTTCAACTTGATCAAGTTATCGGCAAAAGCCTTAACCCCTTTCTTTAATTCATCCAAAGAAGGCAAATCATCCGGACGAGCAACAAGCACGGAATATGCATCATCAATCCGAACTCCATCTTCTGTCATCACGTAAGCAGAGGCAACCAAGCTTGCATAACGTAATGGTTCTTTCAGTACAACTCCATCCGTGGTAGACTTGTACACTTCCATTTCCTGTCCAGTAATAGCCACGGATGAATCATAAATATCCTTATAGTCCTTGAAAATAGCAGATAATTCTTCTACAATATTCTCTAATTTTGCTCTATCAATTGTATACGCCGTTTTTGGCTCCTCAATTCGAGTAACGGCATCCACCTTCTGTTGATCTTTCACGGTAGCTTCTTCGGCAGTCTTCGGGTTCGCCTTCAAATAAGCATCCTTCATCGCTCCTGCCTGCAATGACCATTTATACATCGCATCTGATCCTAACCAGAAATTTCTCCGGATTACATCATAATCAGCCTGCTCCGGCATTCCGGCCTGAACAGAAGCACATACATAATTAATATCATTATTATGATCATAATCCCCTAAGAACATCTGTACTCCTCCAACAGCACTCCAAGGAGACTCGTAAAAATTAGTAACACCACCTAACGCTCCCACAACCTCAAACTGATGTGTACGGCCCAAAGTATAAGACAAATAATACGGTTTCTGCATGCCCGGCAACATCAATTGATCCTTGCTACGTTGCATCTCATCCTGCATAGCTTTAAAGATCACTTGATCCTGCTCATTCTGTGCGGATAATGATCCTACCAACAGGAAAAACAATATAATCGATAATATATATTTCATTTTATTCTAAATTTAAAATTTACGACCGAAGAACTCCAAACCTTAATAATTTCGATCTATTCATTTTCAGTTTTCAATTCTCCATTTCATTTGTTCTGCGGAGCCGGTAAGATCGGGGGTAAATCTCTTGACTTCTGTCTACGTTGAGTCTCGATCTTATTTACCAGAATCATTGGGGAACTAGCCGTTACAGGCACCCAACCGGATTCCGCACCACACTCTCCCGTGAACACGCTGGGAGCATCACCTCCACATACAATATTAGAGAACATGGATAACGGGGTTCCAATCAAATCCACTCCGCGAACCAACTCGTCCGGACGTCCGTCCACATAGATTCTGTACACTTCCAAGGGAGTCACGTTAAATGAATTCAAACTACCACCTTCCCCGGTCAACGTGAAACCACTGGTTACTTCTTTAAAATAGTACCCATATTCTTTTCCTTGTTTTTTAGCCTCTTCAATCAACATGGAACGCAATTCAGCCTCCGTGTGAGGTGCTGTTGTCTCTACCACCAAATTAGATTGACGGGATACAGGATCACCACCTCCGGCAGTACGTCCATGACCATTACTATGCGGGAATCCATCTAGCGGCACTCGGCTCATCAAGAACTCTCTCAAAATACCGTCTTTCACGACATCAACCCGGCGAGCTTTTACTCCTTGATCATCATACAAATAAAAACCATTCAGCTCTTCTCCAGCGTAACTACGCAAAGTCGGATCACAATATACTTGGAAGTCTGCAGGCAAAACCAACTCTCCTACTTTCTTCTTAAAAGTTTCACCACCACCTTTCAAACGATGACCTTCAATACGATGACCGAAAATCTCGTGGAAGAACACTCCACTAGCCGGACCGGACAAAATAGCAGGTCCCGTATAAGGATCAACAACCGGAGCATCACGCAACACGGTCAATCTTTTTACCATATCCTTAGCATCAGCAATCATCCGGTCATTAGACGGGAGGTCCTTCGGATCGTATGCAAAGTACGACATATTCAATGGTAACTCCATACCGTCTTCAGCTTTCATGGATGCACTAATCATGATTCGTGCATATGTTCTATTCTGCACTACTTCAGTTCCTTCTGTATTTACGAAATAATTCCGCAGGACCCGGAATGTCAAACTAACATCACCCGATTGTAATAACGGATATGCCTTAAACACCGCTGAAACTTCATTCAAACGTTTTTCCCAAGCAACTCGATCAACCGTCAACTTCTCTGCAGGAAGAGGAGCCTCATAATATTTCTCAACCGGAGCAGCAGAGAAAGAAGGAGCTTTATCCTCGTCAGCAACACTCACCTGACTTTGAGTTTTCGCTCTCTGGTAAGCCTCCACTGCAAAATCATAACGTTTCATTACTTCAGCCCAGATTGCCTGACGAGTTGCATCTGCACCTTTTTCATCATCCAATCCCAAATAAGCCACCCGTACATTACCACGTTGATCTGCCGGAGCACCCATTGCATTATATTTAAAATTATCCAGAATAGTATCTCCCACCCGAATTTGTGGAACCATTGAACGAGAATGTTGTTCCACTGACATCATCGTGGCCCCGAAAGAACTCGAAATATTCACCGTTCGATCATCCATCACCCTAAAGTTCATGTGATAGGGAGGATTTTCCTGTTTCTGCAGCTCTTGCATATCAGCTGCCAACTCTTGTTTCAATAGTTGCAACAACTTATCCTGTTCCTGCGCATACGTTGTATGCACCGATAACAGCGAGAAGATACAACTAACAATAATCAATCCTAATTTTTTCATCTCTAATTGTTTTAATCATTAAATTTTTGATCTCTGAAGATCACGCACTATTTCCATCAACAAAATTATAGTTCTCATTTTGTTATTCAAAATGATTCTACATTAATTCTTTGTTAATTCTTCATCTTTTTAACCCAAACTTGACACTCCCATTTTTAACATTTCCACTTAATTTCCCCCAAAAACATTTTTCCCAAATGTTAAAACTAGATCATTCCTCAAAAAAACATTTTCTTAATTCATCACACGATATCTTAATTTTAGGTATAAAATAAATTACGAATAATAGAAAATGGTCTGTCGAAAAATCAACAGACCATTTTTCAAAAAGCACACTTACTAATAAATATAAAACTACCTTCTCTTTCTCCTAATCAGTAATGTTATACAACCGGTCACAAATAATAGCGGAATAATCCACATCAACACCACTCTTATGCCAAATATCACGTTCCGTGTAACTAATACCCGATCATCCGGAGGATTCACCCGACTTGCCTCTACAGGAAATTCACCATAAGACAAATTACGGAAAGTCTCCGTGATCAACGTAAAATTCGAACTTCTAAACCCTGGTCTATTCTGAGACAATTCCAGCGTACTGATACAATCCGCATCCCCTATGACAAAGATACGTTGTTCTTTATTATTCACGGGACGAGTCAAATACAACATAATGGAATTAGATTTCTCCACTTCTCCCACAGCCGGATTCAACATTGATTTTTCATTGATAAAATCCGTTGTCTCCTTTTCTACCCACGACCCCTTACTGGCACTAGCTAACACCTCTGTGATTTCAAATCCTTTGTTCGGATCGATAACTTCTACCGCACAAACAGAAGGTGTCATGATCGAATACCCACTTCTAAAATACCGTATATAATTTTCAGATACTTTTGCAGCCCCCTCTTTTATATTTGCCGCAACAAGATCATCCAAATTTACTTCTGAAGGTGACACGATAATACCATCAGCGAAACGTAACCCTAATCTCTCGATCACTGGATTCATAAACTGCTGACGCTTAGGTTCACCCAAGATAAACAAATTTCCACCACGCTTCAGATAGGCATCAAAATTCCGGAATTCTTCCTCCGTGAAATTACTTCTCATATCAGCCAGCACGATAATATTAATATCCTCTGCTACAGGATGCTCCAAAGATATTTCTCGAACGCCGTATCCGCTATTCTCTAACGAATAACGGAAAGTTTTATTGGAGGCAAAAGTTCCATATCCTTTTTCTCCCATATCCATCCCACTTCTTTCCTTGTGTCCGGTGACAAAACCCACCATAGGAGCTTCTTGAAGTAACGTTTTCAACGCCGTAGAAATCTGCGACTCATATGGATAAACATGATTATCCTTGTAAATACGCAAGAAAGCCTTTTTCCCATTAGCAGCCGTTATCACTCTAACAAAACGCCCATTCTCTCCGGATATATCATCCATCTTTAAAACATCGTCTAACGGCAAGAAACTCTTGGGATCTCGTCCTGAATATTTACATTTATCCTCCACGATTTGCTCCAATGTCATCGTATCATAGGCCGCTTTGGCGTAAGGAAGATAACCTTTGCCATAATAATAGACGTATTCAAGTTCTATCTCTGGCTTGAAACGCAGGTACTGCTCAAACTCTGCAAGATCATAAATCCTATTCCGTGGAGCCCCCCGATCATAGGTTTCATCCAAATAATTAACGTAAGTCGTAATCTTCAAATCACCCTTCAACTTTTTAAGAATCTCCTGACTTTCTTCTGTAAGCGTGTTCGCCTTCGTTGCCGTGGAATCATAGTAGGCAATAAAACCCGGTAATGACGAGATATAACCCAATGACAACACAATCAACAACACAATACCATATTTCAATGATGTATGCCATTTAGACAACCTCAACCGTTCACCTTGAAGTTTGATCACGGAAAGTCCCAAGAACATAAAAATCACCAAAACAAAATAGAGCGAATCTTTAGTACTAATCATTCCATTGGTAAACACCTTTGCCCTTCCCGAGATAGAAAGCCAATAAGTAATATCACGCACGAAATCGTACTCCTGTCCAACGCCTCCGATAAAATTCAATATCGCAAGAATAGCCAACGTCCCGACAACTGCCACCACCTGGTATTTCGTTATGGTAGACATGAACAAGCCGATAGCGCCATACGCCAATATTGTCAAAAACACCCCTAAAATACCCGTAAACATCATGGGTATGTCCGGTGCCTTAATCGAAAAACAGGTACTTATCACCGGCCCCAACAGTATCGCACACAGCAACAAAGCGTAAACGACAACTGCCAAATATTTACCTAATATAATTTGAAGATTGGACACGGGTGACGAATAGAGTAATTTAATAGAGCCACTACTCAACTCCCGGCTCATCAACCCCATGGTAAACAAAGGAATGTAAAGATATAAATTATCCAATAACCCTGAAAATATTCCCGAATAGCCGGCAAACAAAGAAGATGTAACCGCAGGTGTCCGGTAACCTAATTCCATAGATTGAAGTTGCTGTGCAAGTACATCACAATAAGCCATACCCACCTGAAAACTAAAAACGATCAGTATAAGCCATGCAATAGGAGAGAAAAACAGCACCCGAAGTTCTGATTTTGTAATCCGTATAATTGTTCTCATTCTTGTAATCTTTTTAAATAACGTATAATCATATCAACTCCCGTCACACCTCTTTGCCAGATAGTTTTGCAAATACCTTATCCAAGGATTCCTTCTCCAAAGAGATTTCCCTCAAGCGCCACTGATTCTCAACTGCTTGTTTCACCACACGTCCCACAATAGCATTATCCCCTTTAAAATGCAACCGGATACGGGTTTTCGTCAACCGTTCCACCCGAACAATTCCCTCAATCTTCAACAATTCCTCCGTCGTCGGTGCATTGTGCATAATTGTCATCAAGGCACTCGGTGACATATAAGTATTGAAAGCGTTTATCGTTCCCTCGAAAACTTTCTGTCCATGCTCGATCATCATGATATAATCACAAACAGCCTGCACCTCCGGCAAGATGTGAGTAGAAATCAACACGGCTCTATCTTCTGCAATACCCTTGATCAAATGCCGGACTTCTGTAATCTGATTCGGGTCGAGTCCATTCGTCGGTTCATCAAGAATAACAAACAAAGGATCATGTATAATAGCTTGTGCTATACCCACCCGTTGTTGATATCCCCCAGAAAGATTACATATCTGACGCTTACTGAAATGCGTGATTCCACACTTCTCTTTTGCACGATCAATAGCCGCAGGGATCTCCTTCTTGGGCATCAACCGAATATCTGCACAATGATATAAATACTCGTCTACCGTCATCTCTGTGTGAAGAGGGGCCTTCTGGGGTAAAAAACCGATATACTTTTTTGCCTCTATCGGATTTTTCCGCAAGTTTATGCCATTAATAAAGACATCTCCTTCCGTCTGGGTCAACACGTTACAGATAATATTCATCGTCGTAGATTTTCCAGCCCCATTGGAACCAAGCAAACCGAACACGCCTTTCTCTTTTATCTCGAAATTAATATCACGAATAGCCCAATCCACACTATATCTATGAGATAAATGCCGAACTTCCACTATTTTATTTGACATACTTTTAAATTTTAATATAACAACATGCAAAATCACCCTATTTACGTTGTCTGCGATATATAATCGTGACTCCCGTCCCTACAAGAAATGCTGGGAAAAGAATCATAAAGAACAACTTGATCCAAACCCGCCAACCTCCGGACAAATCGATCCCGTTATCTATGGCCTCGATCCGATCAGTATAAATAGGATAAGCATCATACGAGAGCCAACGGAATGAACCCGTAATAACTTCAAAATTATTCACTTCCATTCCCGGACGTGTAAGTCCGAACTCTTCATTCGTGATAAAATCACTATCACCGGAAATAATAATTCGCTGCTCTTTATCACCTATCTTACGACTTAAATTAATCAAGACAGCATAGTTTCCTTCTTTCTCTCCTGCGGCAGGATTACAAACGAATTCTCCGTCAACCATATCTTTTGTTTCATGCTCGATCCAGGCACTGTCACCAGTCACCAACACAGGATACACCTCAAAATCCTTTACCCGCGAATAGTCCAACGCAACAGCTGTTGGTACAGACACACCGTATCCCCAAGCCTGCATACGATTAAAAGCCGAATGTTTTTCGACAGCCTCGTCCGTGTACGATGCGCACAGGACCACGGGAGAGCCCAACTTATTCGGACGAGCCAAAACCCCATCCGAGAAATGAACACCGAACAAAGCACCCAAAGAATTCATATTTTCACTTCTCTCATACTCTCCTAAAATAACCATATTACCACCTTGATCCACAAAATCTTTCACATTTGCCAAGGCCTTCTCTGAAAGAGCCTCCTTCAAATCTGAAATCACAAGCACGGAAATATCACCCGTGAGTTTTTCCTCGTCCAAATTAATCTCTCGTGTATCGAACCCTTGATTCAACAACGAATATCGGAACCACAAATCTCGAGCAAACAAGTAATAACCCCGGCCTCCGTAATTATTAATACTACGTGATCCATATCCCGTAGAAAACGCGACCATGGGAGCCTTCGCAACAAAACGTTTCAATGTCGCCGTAATCTCACCTTCTCTTGGGTGACGTTCATTGTCATGAAACAATCGTAAAAACTCCTTACGCCCATTTTCTTGCTCTACAACCCGGACAAATTGATACCCTTCTCCGCTCAGATCAATCATCTTATCAATCTCTTCCGGAGATTTAAATAGCTTAAAATTCACGTGACTAATATCACAAAGCGCTCTAGCTCTCTCCTCATCATTCAAATCCGGATAACGAGCGTCTAGTTCCGCATTATTCGCATTATGATAGTAATACACGTATTTCATCTTAATCTCCGGCTTGAAACGCATATAACGTTCGAAACGTGCCAGATCATAATTCCGGTTAAAAGGCAGACCGGAAAAATAATCCGGGGCTAAAATATTCACATACGTTGTTATCGTAAGCGGTCCCTTCAAATTCTGAATCACCTTCTGACTCTCCGGGGCTAACGTATTCGTCTTCGTGTAAGTTCCGTCATAATAAAACTTCGCCTGCGGAAGAGAAGTCAAGTACCCCAATAATAAAGCAGACAAAACAATCATACTATATTTCAACACCTTCGTCTGCATAGACATGATTTTTTTCTCCGTGTTCAACTTAAAAATTGAAAGAGCCAGAAACAATCCAATGACAATTAAGAAATACATGACATCCGCACTAGGTAACAACCCGTCAATAAAAGAAGTCGAACGCCCGTAAATAGATAACCAAAAAGTAATATCTCGCACGAAATCAATACTCTGACCAACATCTCCGATAAAATTCAACACTGCCAAAACGGCCAGAGTTCCGATAGCTGCCACCACTTGGTAAGCCGTGAGCGTCGACATGAACAGACCTATCGCAGAATAAGCCAATATCAGCAAATAAATACCCAACATACCTACCAGCAACATGGATATTTGGAAATTCTCCACGGTCAACCAAGAAAAAAGCACATTCAACCCGATAATAGACATTAAAGCCGCACCGTAACACATCATAGCGAGATACTTGCCGAGTATAATCGAAGAATTCTTGATCGGCGAAGAATACAACAACTTCACTGATCCTGACTGGTATTCCCGACTCATCAGTCCCATCGTGATCAAAGGTATGTACAAGTAAAGATTCCTCAATATTGGTTTCAAAATTCCCGTCATCCAACTATTATAAATCGCCGACGACACACTCCACAAATTATTGCCTAAAGACTGCGAATGTAGTTGACTATCAAAAATATTTGCATAATCATACCCTATCAACAAGGCAAAAATAACCAAAATCAACCATGCTACTGGAGAATAAAACATAGAACTTAGTTCTATTTTAGCTATTCTCAAAGTTTGTCTTATATTCTTATTTAGTCTCATATCCACACTATTCTTTTATTTTACCGGATAATTGTGCGAAAATCCGATCCAAACTACATCTCTCAACCAAAAGTTCTTTCAAATCCCAATCATTCGCCACGCTCTCCTCGATATACTTCTCCGTGATACTATTATCTTCATCAAAAAATATCCGGAAACGTCTTTCCGACAATTCCTCAATCCCTTTATTCGGAGCCAACCGGGCTAGAACCTCCTTACCCGGCGAATGATTCAAATCAATAATAAAACTATCGGGTGCAATATAATTATCAAAATCCTCCATCGAACCGGAGAACACCAAATGCCCGTTATCAATCATCTTGATGTCATTACAGATAGCCTGTACCTCCGACAAAATATGAGTGGACAACAACACGGAATGTTCCTCCGCAATCTCCCGAATTAAATTCCGAATATCCACAATCTGATTGGGATCCAAACCATTCGTCGGTTCATCCAACACCACGAAACTTGGATTATGAACGATAGCCTGTGCAATACCAACCCGTTGTTGGTATCCCCCGGATAAATTTTTGATCAACCGATTCCGGAAATGAGAAATAGAACAACGTGCCAAAGCCACGTCCACAGCTTTATTTATTTCCGACTTTTCCATCAACCGCAAATGTGCGGCATTCCGCAAATACTCCTCCACGGTCAAATCCGTGTACAAGGGCGGTTGCTGAGGTAAGAATCCGATGTACCGCTTCGCCTCCACCGGATTCTCTCGCAAATTGATGCCATTAATAAACACTTCCCCCTCCGTCTGATTCAATACCCCGCAAATGATATTCATCGTGGTTGACTTACCGGCTCCATTAGATCCCAGCAAGCCCATGACCCCTTTCTTAGTAATATCAAAACTAATATCTTTTATCGCCCACTGCACACTGTAGCGATGTGACAGATTTTTTACTGATACAATCGAACTTCCCATATTTAGTATCTAATTTATTATTTATACCATATCCATAAGACGTATAAAACAGTAATCTTCAAAACCCTTTTAATTTTAAATACAGTAATATTAACACACGGTTATTATACCTTGCAGGTGTTTCCTCCTGCAAGGTAAACTAGCTCCATAAATCATTTAATCACTACTCAACTAATAATTCCAGTGATCTAACTGCTTATATTGAATATCCACAATGCGTCCCACTTTCCTATCTGCAGGGTAAACACTCTCGGTCGGGTAGAGGATTCTCTTATCCGCAGGTCTGTTTTTCGCATTCCCGACATTCAAAATATAGAATTCCCCATTTTCAAGTCCCACTGCCAAATGGTCAGCATACTCAGTTTCTGCACTCATAGCTGTAATCTCGGCATTGAAGTTTTGATAGTGTTTCACGGCACTTTTCGGATTATTCAAATCGAAATAATACACATCTTTACCCACACTGAAGAATGCATATTCAGGAAAACTTAACGTGAGAGTGACATGAGTCGGGATTCCAGGTAATCCTGTAACCTCGTATTTTTTAATTTCAACAATACGGGGATCCCCGTTAGCACCTGTCATAATTACAAGCTGTACGAAAACTTTATTCGTACTCTCTTCCCTCAACACCAAAAAGAAACCATAATTAGGATAACCAGCTCCGTACATTATCATTCTAAGCAACTCGTACCCCGCCATATTATTCAAAGGTACGATCTCCTCAATCTTATCATTCTCCCCGCAAGCTGGCAATGCCGTTAACCTACCGGCTCCGACAATACCATCCCAAGAATCCGGATTATTAATATACAACATCCGTTTATTCTTTCCATCATATATTAAAGCATATCCTGTACGATTCGCACGATAGAATCCCCGGGCAACCTGACACTGTTCCAAAGGTTCCGTTTCTTTATCAAAGCATAAAGGCATATGCAAAAAATATTCCGAATTATAAACTTCAGAAGAGGCTTTTAACCGAGAATACAGACGCCCTTTTTGATCCATCAATACGTCTATCATATCCATAAAAGTACCCGGATACACGACAGTCACACCTTCCGGATATATTCCTCCGTCAAAAGCATCTTTCATATCAATCTCCTTTGCGAAAGACTCCCCACTCAAATCCACAGCTCCACTCTCCTGAAACACACACACATTTCCAATAATCTTATCGTTCCAATCTACTCCTTCCCGGAAATGGACCTGCATGGAGATCGGGCCTGTTCCTAGTTCACCATCATTCACCATAGAATAAACATCATTACTAAACTTCACGCTCTTGAATTCTTCCGTATCCTCGTCATACTCCAAGCAAGAGAAGTAAGACAATTGAGACTTACCACCGACATCAGACAAAATGATCCAAGAAAGGTCACTTTCATAAACTCCTGACACCGCAAGAGCATTAGAATTCATATATTTAACACCATATTTATGATCGGTAACTTCTAACGAGATATTACCCCGTTTGATAAGTGTGTCTACCTCCCATGAAAAATTCCTCTGATTCCATTCCGGCCGAGTCTTATCATTCACGAACCATTCATACGTGTAACGGGTAGAACTCTCATTAATCTCTATATTAAATTTAGGTTCGATCTTCAATTCTTCACCTAAAGTCACCTTGTAAATATCCTCATCCAAAATGATCTCCAACTCATTAATATCCTTGTAATCATAATTCCCCTTGTCATCATAGCAAGCGGATAAGGTTACCATGGTAAACAACAGGAAAGCAATATATATCTTTTTCATACTATTTTCTAATTACATATTAATATATAGGAATATACATCGGACTACCGTCTTTCTCCGTAATTCCATGCAAAGCAATATAATCCTTCGTGTTTAAAGCAATTTTCCGTTTTTCGGTACCACTTAGACCATCGAATGTCGTAAATCCCTCATTTGCCAAAACAATTGTCTCGAACTTCTCGAAAGAATATTCACCTAAATAACCCTTTACAACATCATCAGTCCACCACAATGGCTTCACGATCTTGTCATTAAACCGAATCTTCACATCCCTGTAACCAACATATCCCAAAGCGAAGTTTTCATTTTCCACCAAGCGTAATGTCAAATACACTTCTTTATCCTTTAACGATTCTGTTTTGTGTAACACGACCGAAAAAACATCCGTCGATTGTCCCTCATGAAACATAGGATGTTTCGGCAGAGTATACTGCTCCGGCAAAGCAGTCGTCAAAGAATCCACGACGACCACTTTATATTCTGTATCCTCGGACAATATATTCCCGATTAAACTAATCTTAAAATCATGTACCAACTCCGTCTCTCCTACATAGTGAGAAAAAGAATAACCCACGGTATCAATTCTCTCTCGTTTCACATCAGATATTCTTTTCCAACGATCAAAAAACAACGCATGTTCAGAATCATAAGTATCCACTTTCTGCTTTTCACAACTTTGGAGAGCCATCATCAAAAGTACACAACTCAATAGCAATAACCCTATTATATTTCTATTTTCCATATCAGTACATGAATTAGTTTATATTTTCACTATCCGGGATAGGAACAATAAATGAATCCGGATTCATCTTATCTGTGAATTTTTTCCCATACTTTTTGTAATAGAAGAAAGTCTGCCCCTCTTGGAAAAACTCCCGCCGTACTTCTCCTAGGAGCCTGTTTTCAAACGTCTCCATATCTTTAATACCTAAATCCACATTACCATCACAATTCCGTCCAACCCGCACGTTCTTTATATTTTCAGCAGCATTCGTAAAATCTTTGATAGAAGCATAATACTCAGCCAATATAAAATGCATCTCGCTCAGACGAATCATCGGAACCATATCCTCGGTCTCTTTCAGCAAATTATCAGATCCAGAAGTGGGCCTTATATTTTTCAACGGCCAATAGTGCTGATACCAGTCACTCTCTCCTGGTGATTTAATTAAATAATTTTTACGGTAATCCCCACCATCAGCAAGATCATAAACCCAAATATTATCATATTTCAGTGTCAAGCTAGAATTACTCGTTGTTGAAGAGTACTCGGAATAATCTGTTTGTAAAGTCGGGTAAGACAAGCAAAAAATCAAATCATTTCTGAATTTCCAATTACCACTGATACTCCCACCATCCGTGTATTCAACAGCCAAGGAATTGTACTCCGGTATTGCGATAAACTCCAGCACCTCTCTGGCATTATCTGCGGCAAGTTTGTGTTTATCCCCTCCCCAATAGCTATAAAAACGAGCCAATAAAGCGGTAGCAGCTAACCCATTAATCCGGTATCCCCGAAAATAATAAAAAGGTAACATCTCCACGCTCGACCCATCACTACCGGAAGAAATTGACGTCTGTTGACTCGCAAAACGGTAAGTTTTTGCCAGAGCAAGCCGATGGGCCAAATTCAACGTATCATAATTCATAATTAATGACTTTGCTGCCAATAAATCTTCCTCAATCTTTTTCATTGTTTCCTCCACAGTCAAAGGAGTCTGACCGCCATAATAGGGGAACTCCGAAACATAAGGAATATACACTCCCGTGGGATTAGTCCCCGGCGCCGGAGCAAAAAGACGTAACAAATCAAAATGTAATAAAGCCCGTGCAGCCATTGCCTCCCCCTTGATCATACCTCTCTCAGCCTCTCCTAGACGAAAATCTTCCGGTTTCAATGTCTCGATTTTATTAATAATATTATTGCAATTGGCTATCGTGTTGTAAGCCGTCAACCAAACACTATTAAAAGCTTTTTTTATATCCTCATTTGCGTTATAATCAAATTTTGCAGCTTGATAATAAAAATGATAGCTCTTGATAGCACTATTTACATAGTAACTCTCATTCTCCAAGAAGTATACTTGTCCCATCGCATCAAGCATCCCGAAAGTTAGTTCTCTCCCGTAAAGATCAGTACTTGCCATTTGTTCATACACCCCATTCAAAGCATTCTGGAAACCTGTTGATTCTTTGAAAAGATCCGTTTCCACGATAGACTCTTTGGGCATCACATCCAACCAATCGGAACATGAAGACAAAAAGAATCCACATACCATCCATATTAATATCCTCTTATTCATAACAGATTCATTTTTTATAAAACACATTACAATGACACTTTCAGAGAAAAAGTTACCGTACGAGCGAAAGGATAACTAGTACCTCTCTCCTGTTTTACACTCGAAAGATGTAAAATATCACTCATACCACAAGTAAACCTTACCATACTCACACGCAACTTATTCGTAATATCCGAAGGTAAATCATACCCCAACTCCAATGAGTTCCAAGACAGCATATTATAATCCTGAACAAAACGAGAAGTCGGCTTTGTACTTTCAACCGGACTCCTTCCTGTCACCAAACTCTTGTATTTGGCAACATCACCCGGTTTTTTCCATCTACTGGAAAGAACTCGTTTATCCACGTTATCCGTGTAGACATTCACATTCTCCACCTTGTCTACCAACGTCTGATTATAACGTTGCCCTCCAGCCTCGTACATAAAATTAGTATACAGGCTGAATTGTTTGTAAACGATATTAAAACCGAATGTTCCCTGCACCGTCGGTTCTGTTGTTCCCAAAGCCACTTGATCGGAAGCAGACCACACGTTTGTTCTCACCCCTTGGCGATTCAAGTATACCTCTTGACCATCAGCCGGGTTGATTCCTAAAGAACGTACTCCCCAGATAGAACTCAACGAACCACCCTCTTCATATTGAAGGAAAGGCTGTGTCTGCAAAGCTTTATCCGGATCATTATACATCAACTCTTCCTCAAACTGATCTCTTACCCGTTGATTATAAGCCTTCAAACTTTCAGAAATCTTCTCGATACGATTCTTATTATGAGCGAGATTAGCATTAAAAATCACAGACAAATCCTTATTTTGGAAAGCAGAAATTCTCACGTCAAACTCATATCCCTTATTTGACACTTCCCCGATATTATCCCGGTAAGAAGTAAATCCGGTTGAAGTAGGAACCGTCACGTCATTAATCAAATCAATCGTACGTTTGTTATAATAACTTCCCTTCACATACAAAAAGTTATCAAATAACGTTACTTCCGCTCCAATATCAAACGAATTTGTTGTTTCCCAAGTCAATTTACTATTCCCCAAAGCTTGCAACTTTGTACTCAATCCCGTTTTATACCACTTGTCCGTAGAAGTCAGGTAAGTAGTACGAGCCGCATAAGCCGGGAAATTAGCCTTACCCGTCTGTCCGTATGATCCTCTAATCTTCAACTGGTCCACGAAGGCCACGTTTTGCATGAATTCATATTTATGAAGATTCACTCCCAAACCAAATGACCAGAATGGGGCAAAACGTTTATCATCACCGAAAGCAGAAGAGCCGTCAATTCTTACAGATGCATCCAACAGATAAATATCTTTAAAAGAGTAGTTCAACGAGAACAAGAAACCAACCAATCGTTTCGTACTCTCCGAGAAAGTCGTTTTATTATACATCTCCTTGGCATACTCTGGGGCAGACAGGGCTCCGGAGGGGAAACCAACATAAGTAGCATTATCAGACTTCGATTGATTCTCCTGCATAGAAATACCAACCAACGCATTCACCATGTGACTATCCAAAGCTTTATTATATGACAACGTGGCATTCATATCCCAATTCAACGAATTAGAATGTCCTAAATACAACGTTCCTGAAACAAGATTATCCAACGAAAAACGATTCAAGTTCCCCGATTGCTGGGACAAGGGATCATAAAAACGCCGAGATTCATTCATCGACTTGGTCAAACTTAATTGCCCTTTCAACAACAACCCGTCTAGAATATTCCAATGAATCGAAAGATTGTTAATAAACTCATCCGAACTCGTCTTATCAAAATTATTCAAGCTTGGTTCATACATCGGGTTTACTTTATTCGCCTCAGAACCTGTACCCCAGTTCCTCATTGTCGTTAAATATTGTCCCTCTTCATCCTTGTAAACATCATAAGGTAATTGTTTGGCAAAATCAGCAAAATTACCGTATGGAGATTCCTTCGATTTCACTCTCTGATAAGAAACCTGATTCTTAACCATGAATGATTTATACGTGTATTGAAGGGATAAACCAGCTCCAATCCGATCACGCAAGGAACCTTTCATCACACCATCTTGATTCGCATACAACAACTCAAGCCCGAAACGCAAATTCTCACCTCCACCATCAACATACAAACTATGCTTGTGATTAAACACCGTCTGTAAAGGTTTTCCCAACCAATACGTGTCCACACCTTTCGTTACATTCGCCAACTTTTGGTTATACTCTTTTTTCAACGTATATTCGGAAGTATAAAGATCTTCAGGATCTTTCTCAAAACATCCCGCCAAACGTTCAACTTCCAGTTTCTCTTTCGCATTAAGAAGATTATAATCTGTCAAATCCGGGAAAGTAACATCTCCTACAAAATTATAATCGATATTCAATTGTCCGGCTTTAGGAGGTACCGTTGTTATGATTACCACACCATTGGCAGCCCGGGAACCATAAAGAGCCGTGGCTGTCGCATCCTTCAAAATTGTAATCGATTCTATCCGGTTGGGATCCATATCATATAACTTAGACACGCTCACCTCGAAACCGTCCATGATAAAGGTTGGAAGATTCGGGTTATCCACCAAATTCGATTTGGATAACGCATTTGCATCCAATTGTTTCACCCCAATACCGGACTCTCCGCGGATATACACTTCCGGCAAAGCATTGGGATCTGATCCCCAGCGATTATTTTCCTTGATTCGGAACGAGGGATCAAATGATTGAAGAGCCTTAATCACATTTGTTTTAGACACTTTTAATAGATCCTCTTTTTTCACGGTAACCGCATTTCCGGTAAAACTCGAATTCCGGATATTACTGTATCCCGTCACCACCACATCTTCCAACGTCTCCACGTCCTCCTTCATCACAACATTAATAGTATCCTTTCCGGCATACGTAATCTCTTGGGTAACCATACCCACGAAAGAATACACCAACATGAATTTTTCCGGTGCACTCGGAATCGTTAACGAATACTTACCATCGTGATCCGTCGAGGTTCCAATAGCAACTCCCTTCATCTGCACTGTTACCCCAGGAAGAGGTTGTCGTTTCTCATCAGAAACTTTTCCTGTTATAACGATCTTCTTTATTTCCTTATTCTCTTGAGAATCTCGAGGCCGTACGACAATCATATTCCCGTTAAAAACGTACGTCAAACCTGAATCTTTGAAAACTGACATCAACACCGATTCCACGGTTTCATTGTTCACGTCCAAAGAAATTTTTCCCAATTGCTTTACTTGTTCTATATTAAACAAGAAATAAAGTTTCGTCTGACGTTGAACTTCATCGAACAACCTTTCCACACCCACGTTCTTCATTTTCAAGCTCACACGCTCCTGTTGAGCCAAACTATTGGCTGACAACGAAAGTGTAAAGCAACAAGTGAGTAAAAAAAACAATTTCATAATTACTAAAATTTTACGCCATGGCCTTTTAAAAAAAGAATGGCACAATCGGTTTTTTTTCATACATTTGTACTTAAAGTTATTAATACCTCAACAAGAAACTACGCCAAATAGTTTCTGTTGTCCTTAATTACAAACGGGAAGTACGCCAAATACTTTCCGTTTTTATTTTGATACAATAATCGTCTTTCCTTGGATGGAAAACGTTACCCCTGTCGATAAAGTAATCGCTTCCAAAATCACACTGACATCTTTATACCGTTCCATATACCCCGAGAAATGCAGTTCTTTCACGGAAACTGTTTGATAAAAAATATCCACATCATACCAGTTCGACAAAACGGTAAGAATATCTTCCAATCTCTGATTTTCAAAACGGAAAATGCCATCCTTCCAATCCGTATAAACGGCTACATTTACATCCTTCACATCAACCTTTGTATTTCCTTGCTTAAACTCGGCCATCTGCCCGGGTCTGATCACACTCTCCATCCCTGACGACAAAACCTTGACCCCAATACTTCCTTTGACCAATACGGTTTGAACGTTCCCTTTCTGATGAGTATTAACGTTAAAAGAAGTCCCATACACTCGCACCTCCACGCCTTCCATTTCTACAAAAAATGGACGTTCGGGATCTTTGGCGACCTCAAAATAAGCCTCTCCTGACAAATACACTTTACGTTCTTTTTCATCAAATTTAACAGGATACTTCATTCTAGTAGCCGAATTCAAATACACCAATGTTCCATCCGCCAATCTTACTTTATACTCACCACCGCGAGGAATCTCAAGCTCGTTGAAACGGAGCTCGTCTACATTTTTTCCCTCGGAAGAAGTATATACCAAACGATCTCTTTCCCCCGTAACCATTATCCCCTTATCTTCCGAGATCACCCCCTCTTCCTCTTCCTTTAGGAACACCGTCCGTCCGTCATCCAAGACAAGTACTGCCCGTGAACATCCCGGTTGAATCTGTGAAACAGAAGAGGTTACAACAGGGACTTGCTCTACTTCATATACCAGTTTCCACAATCCGACAACTAAAATAGGCAATAATAACACGGCCGCATATTTCCACCAACGGCCAAAGCCTCTCGTGGAAACTTTTCTTACGTGTTTTTCAAAAGTACGTAATGCCTTTGTATCATCTATCTTTTCATAAACAGACCGTTCTTTCGAAAATAAATCCTCTTGGCAAATTTGTTCAAATAAATTCCTATTTTGAGGCGTCTCTTTACACCAATCCTCTAATTCCTGCCGTTCCTCCTCGGTAATATCTCCAAGCAAGTATAGCTGTAACAAGCGAACAATTCTATCGGAATATTGATTCTCCATTTAATAATTTTTGCACCATATACAACCATGATACAAAAACGGGGTATCCTAATTCATCTTTTTTTCAAAAAAATCAGACAAAACAAAAAAAAAATACTATAAATCAATAATATTCAGAATTACCAATAGATCATACAACCTACCTAATCGCTCACGCAAAAAATACATCGCCTTCTTTTTCTGTGTTTTTACCGTTTCCACAGAAAGTTCCAGCATTTGAGCAATTTCCTCATTTCTCTTGCCCTGCAAATGCAATTTGAACACCTGACGACAACGCTCCGGCAATTCATCTACGGCCTGATGCAACGCCCGGTACATCTCTTCACGCATTAACCGATAATCTTCGTCCTCTTCATCCTGTTCCTGTAATAAAATCTCTGCATGCCGCCGTTCAACCTCTTGGTGCTTTAAATAATTCAAGCAACGATTTTTGACTGAATCATACAAAAATGCCCGGAATCCATGATATGAATTATACTTTTTATCACTCTCCCAAATAGCAATAAAAACCTCCTGCACAATATCTTCTGACACTTCCTGCTGTCTCACATAACGCATAGCATATAATACCAGATAACGATAGAATGAACCAAATAACTCACGGAAAGCCGACATTTGCTTTCTATTTATCTGGTCTATAAACTCATCTGGTAACATTCCCATGTCTCTCTAATAATTGTTTACCCACATTACTTCATGGCAAAGCTATAATTTTTCATTTAAAAAAAAACAAAATATACCACAAATTCAAAGAAACATAAAAACTCCCCCAAAAGTTTATATCGATTACATGTTATTTCCAAATAAAGTATCGCTTTCCAACCCAAGAGTATCTTATTACCCATTCCCATAGACCAACGAAAATCGATGGACACCTCCTCAGAATAACTCTTCATCACTAAAAAAATAATTATTACATGATTACTACTAGATCACTACCTCCATAAACCTTATATATAATAAGGTTTATAAAGTATTTTAATAGTAATGTTATTTCAAGTAGTCATCATGTTATAACTACAAATTTCTGACTGACATCCCGATAAAAAAGCACAGACATCCCATTCACATCTATAAAAATGTATCTGTTTCCAACTCTCGAATATGTTCCAATCATGAAAATAAAAGAAAAAGCAGCAGGTAATACCCTACCAAAAATTCGTACCGATAGAGTTAACTTTTTTTAGCTAAAAGATGTACCTGCAAATCTATCACATCTTTCTCACTAAGTACCGTGTAATCCATCCGGCTCTGGACGATAATCCGACAAGCCATTTCGAAAAAGAGAGCCCGCTCAAGCACTTCGTCAAAGTCTCGACCGCATACCACTTGCCCGTGATTACTTAACAAAACTGCATCATGCTCTTGCATAGCCTCTATCACCGCTTCCGCTAATTCTGGTGAACCGGGACGAAAATACGGTAACACAGCAACCTCGCCCACATGGTAAGGAACTTCCAATGTCACGTTAAAATCTAACGGTTTATTTTTCATGCAAGCCACCACCGTGGCATATTCCGATTGAAAATGCAACACCACATTCACATCCGGACGATTCCTGAAAATCCCCAAATGAAAAACACTTTCCATGGAAGGACGTACCCCGTTTTCCACTTGCCCGGAAATGATATCACACACGGCAACTTTTTCCGGGGGCAAAACCGGTAGCCACGAACCTGTTCCGGAAACGAGCATCTTGTCTCCCACCCGCCAAGATAAATTACCACTACTGCAAAGCATCAGTCGAGCCTCCCCATACCGATGGGCTTGAGTCACAAAAATTTCAACCTGTTCTTTCGTGATCATAAACGTGTCATAGAATTTACCCAAAAGTATAAGAAAAAGAATTTCCACCCAAATAAAACCCGGATATTCCTGCAGACGAGGAAGTCCGGGTTCATAAAGCACACGTATTTAATCTATAACCCGGGCAAAGCATTCAATATTTCCAATGTTTTCCCATCAGAAGGCCGCGGCATATTGGCATTCAAAAACTTACCATCTTGATCAATCAACATGAACCGGGGAATCCCCTTGCAACGAATAGCCTCCATGAAACTCTTGTCGCCTCCCATGTGTAACTGGATTCCTCCCAACTGTTTCACTTGAACAAATCTTTCCCACGCATTCCGACTATCATCACAAGAAATACTGACAAAACAGATATTTCGCCCCTCAAATTCCTCTTCTAACTTTTTCAGATGAGGTATTTCGGCATTACACGGCCCGCACCACGTAGCCCATACATCAATGTACACGTATTTTCCTTTCAAATCCGACAAACTCACTTTTTTTCCTGTTATATCTTTAAAAGTAAACGGTACGGCAGGTTGTCCCTTAAACAAGACCTTATTTGCATCATACACCCGCTGATATTCCGCAACATAATCCGCCCGATGAACCCTCTTACGGAAAATTCGATCCATTCTTTCCGTGTTTTCCATACCATATATTCTCACGTATTCCATGACACTCGTCACCACTAAATTCTCTACCAACCGCTTATCCCGGTACTTTTCCGTCTCTTTCAACACGTTCATTAGCAAGATATAAGCATCCCCTGTTTGTCCGTTCAGATCGTGAAAAGCAAATAAGGCTCTTCTAATGGATTCCGGATACTCGAAGATTCCCCAAGCTTCTTTTTTCTCAACGACCACACGCCTTAATTCTGAGCGGGATTTTTCCGACACCTGTTTCCCACCATGCCCCATAATTACCCAAAAAGCCAACTGGTAATTTCGCTCATGGAGAATACGTTCTCTCTCTCGTTTTGTGAAATTCACATCTAACCCGGCTGCCAATAACGCATTTTCCCGTTCTTCCGTCATCTCTTGTAATCTAACCCGGAAAGGCTCTTCCTCTAGTTCGTATTCCCGCCATTGAATATCCCGATAAAGTTTTTTATTCAAATAATTATTAATGCTCGCACCCTCTCCTTCAAAATGCAATTCATTAAATACAGATTTAGCCTGCCAAGATTTACCGGGTTCCACCCATACCGTATACTTCTTATCTCCGACCCAGAGTCGCCCGTATTCACCTTCCGACAGGGCCATTTTCCAAACGGCCTTATTTGAACCATCAAATTCCAATTTCATTCTCCCCCCATCGCAAGTTTCCAACGCGACTTCCCGGGTGTCATTCTCCGGCATTTGAAACTCGAAGGCGGTCTCCCGCAAGTCAACCGTCTTCTTTGCTTTTCGTGGGGCAGACGGGCCATTTTTTATTCCTTTCAATTGGCGTAACATTGTTTCCGTTCGAGGATCAGAAGGACGTGTCATCTCTAAACGCAACACCCGCCCTTTCCGATCCAACAGGATAAAACGAGGAATCCGGTCTACTCGAAAAGCCGTTATGAAAGAAGTATCATTTCCAACCCACCACTGCTCTCCCAACATTTTCCCGTTTTCCACGGCCCCTTTCCATCGCCACACGACATGATCACTGGAAATGCCCACAAACACGACATTTTGTCCTTCAAATTTCTTTTCCAATTCTTGCAAATAAGGATATTCCTTTCGACAAGGATAACACCACGATGCCCACACGTCAATAAAAACATATTTCCCCTTAAATTCATCCAAAGATCTGGCTTGTCCTTTCATATCTTCAAACGTGAAAGCGGGGCATCTATCCCCGACTTTCAGTTCCATCGTATCCACCGGAATCCCATGAACAAGTGAAGACATCAATAGGAAACACACCATCCATAAAAATTCTTGAATTCTCATTTTTTGAAATTATATATAGTCATTTCCCCAATTTTCTCATCAATCGTACGATTGAACTTACCGGGATACACTCCTTTATTCCCATTTGCCGATCAGAAGGAGGTTGATCAACATAATATATCGGGTGCAGACAAGACACCATTGCAACCATATTTCCCCGGTCGTCCATAATCGGCCCCCCACTAGACCCCTTGGCAAAATCAGCCGTGATTTCCACCCGGTTACCAAAAGGATTACCGGATTCTTTGATAAACGTACGAGATACTACCCCACTTGTGTAAACATAAGGGTAGCCTGCCGGATGGGTCAAAGCGTGAACATTTGATCCAACAGCAAGGTCCTCCCCGAGTGGCATCGGAACCAGACGTTCGCCCCGAGTATCTATTTTAAAAAAAGCCAAATCACCACTCCGGTTATAACTGAGTACCGAAGAAATTGAATATATTTTTCCTGCCTCCGTTGCCACGAAAAGAAGACTATCCCGTAAATCCAACCGTGCCGACGTATCGATCAATTGCCACAACACATGGCTGTTTGTCACGCATACCCCGTCTTCTGATAGAACGACAGCCGTTGCCCAAGGCATGATGTACTCCGGGTGAACTGTTGCCCGCATATATTTAAAAACCATTAACACGCTCTCCCGCCTCTGTTCAATTATTGCCCTTGGTTTTAATTCTCGTTTCCCGGCAGGACGAGGTTCCACATCCACGGGCGTATTCTCTTCCAGCATACGAGCAGCCAGTTTTAACGTGTTCATTCCCTTGAATAAAGAGGCTGCACCCGGACGTTTCAATGAATCGAGAATAGTCCAACCTAAACGGTCATAATCCCGATAAACAACTTTTTCTTGCGCACGGCAACTTGCCGTTCCGAGCAGAACAGCAAGTAAACCGACACACAATCCTTTAAAACAACATTTTCTCATATGGAATTTATAAAATTACTTCTCTAAAGCATAAGGAATGAATTGCCCTAACGAGAATTTAAACTTATCATTTGTGGTCTCAGCCAGCAAAGTTTTCGCTAATTTCAATATTCTTTGTTGTTGGTCTTCATTCCCATTACGCTTAATTGTCAAAGACAACGGGAAGAACATCGCCAATAAATGCTCGTGTTCAATCTGGGGTATATTCTTCTCACAAACCTGCAAAAGCTTTTCCACGTCCCCACTTTTTTGGACTCGGGCAATCTCAACAAACAATTTTAAACGAGATTTACTCGGAAACTCGTATTTCTCCATCTCTTTCTCGACCTTATCTATTGCCTCCATGCCACTCTGGCGGTCACGACCGGTAATCATGTTGGTCAATTGAAGATCAAAAGCTGTCGCAATTTTCTCGTTCACTCGCTCAGCCCCGATACTTTTCTGAAAACGTTCCGCATTCGCCAGTAAATACTCCATATTAGGAGATCCGACTTGTGTCAGAACAGGATGTTCGTAGATAAACCAGTAAGCCGAATCTACCCGTTGCGAATCATTTAATTTAGATATTAACTCGTTCGCAACTTGTACGGTTAAAGGATCATCCACGGCCAACAAGGCACGGGCATATTTCACTAATAATTTCACGTCCCGATCACCTTTTTCATATTTCGCCGCAAGAATCCCGATCGCTTTATCCTCATCCAATCCCTCGGCAACCCGTTTGATAAAATCCTCCGCTGTCTCACTCCCTCCTACAATCCTATGCTGTACCTCTCCCTTTGTATTCAAAATCAAAAATGTCGGAAAAGCAGAAATCTTATACCGCTTCATAATTTCAGCACCTTCCCCTTCTTCCGTGTTAAACTTCACGCAAACAAAACGGGGATTCAAATACTCTCCCATCTCCGATTTCGGAAATATCGTGTTCGCCATGTACTTGCACGGCATACACCACGATGTATACGTGTCTATAAACACTAATTTATTTTCAGCCTTTGCTTTCTCCAACGCCTTAACTAACGTCAATTCCTCGAAATTCGTTTGAGCAAAAGCTCCCACTTGCAGCATAAAAAATGCTACAAAAACATACAATACCTTATTCATCCCTGTAGAAATTTTAATGAAACGGTTCCCGCACGCACCAAAGGGAACCGTCTCGATTATGATTAACTATATCTATAAATACTATTAAAGAAATTCGATGTATTTCGTGGGAACCATAACATAAAATGTACTTTTCCTTCCCCCTTCACTTCCTCACTAGGTAAAAGAGTCAATCCTTCATTTATCGACCAATCAAAAACATGCACAGTATAATTCGCTCCGGAAGATGTTGCTACAACAAGCCTCTCAAACCTATTTTCATACAACTCTCCTAACCACGTAGCTGTATTGTAATCATAATCATTACCTATATACTTACAATAAGTTACCTCTCCTTCAAAAGTATGAATATTTTCCACGAACTCATCATTATCAATATCATAATAAGATAGTTGATTATCTTTTATAAAATAAATCAAATTATTAGTCTGATGCATCGTATAAAAGTCTGCAGTAGCAAAAGCTTCACAACGAGAAACCGGAATTGTCCGAGCAAAGCGAATCGGACCGTAAGTAGCATTATACCACTCTGCCACAGTCAACCCATATAATAATAAATTATTCGCATCGCCATTTTTTTTCATTAAAGCATATGCCGTTCCATATCCTTGTTTATTAGGATCTGAAAGAATACTTTTATCTGTTTGACCGAGATAAATCAATTCCGCATCCATTCTATTAGGAGAAATTCTCAAATCATCATCAGGTTGATAATCATCAGCAAAATATTTAACTTCCATCGTCGTGCTGAAGTTACTTGACCCAACAAGCAGACCAAAAGATGTATTTAACTCATCATACACCAACATCGGATTACTATATTTCCAACAAACAACATTAGGAGCCAAATGGTAATTACCCAAAAGTGCCGGCATAAACGCAACATTGGATCTCAAGTATGCTTTTCCATCACATATCAATCCTCCTGATTGCGCTAATTGCATAAATGAACTTATGTTACTAGATCCAAAATCTGGCATTTCAAAAAATAACTCTTCATTTCTCGCCAACACCTTCTCATCTGCCACTCGATACATTAAAATATCTTTCTGACTCACCGGGATTAAACACTTTTGACTCTTTTCTGTTGTCCCTGATTCCGGATTATACCATTGATACGATTCTGTGTAAAGTAGCGACACTGGTTTTCCTTTCATCGGTTCTCCTAAAGCCAAAGACAATTGATCTGCTGCAAACTCAATACCATTAGCTTGAATCAAAGAAACATCCATATCCGTGTTTCCATCCATAGTCTCTTTCAATATTAGCCAGCCTCCATTAATACGTGGGGTGATGGAGTAATAAAATGTAAGAACCGCCTGAATACCACTTTCAACATGAGTTGCTTCTACTTCTAATGTAACGGAGCCTACAGTATCTACCCGCCATTCCAAATGAGAATCTTCAGAGATTAATTCCAACACAGTATCACGATAACGATACCAATTATAAGTACACTCGACTTCCTCTCCACCCATTACACATTTAGGGGTAATTTCAATTACTTCTCCTGTCTTCACAGAACCTCCAGTAACATTCTCTATTACTAAATCCGGGATACGATGAATAGTATTATCTTTATCGTAACAAGATACGAATATCAATCCTGCCACAAAAATCATCATAATTATATATCTTTTCATATCTACTTTTTTGTTGGTTACATAAATGCGACTGTTGAGAAAGTAATATCTGTATTCGGATCATTAGGATCATCTCTCAAAGGAGGTAATCCTTCTTCAGCCCGCACTGCATTCTCTTTCTTTAACTCTCGGTTGAACACATATAAATAATAATTCTTTTGATCCAGGTCAAGTGTATTTATAAATTCATCATCCCAGTCCTCTCCCGTTACTCTAATCATGAACTCATGACGAGGTTGACTCCAAGTCCCCGCAAAAAACCAATTATTCCAAGCAACTGGCCGGGTCAAGCAATCGGCTATCCCCAACTGGATATTACAATACTTTTCATCTCCCGCTTTCAAATCTTCCGAATCCACGATATGAAAGAAAAGAGTATATGTCGTGTCTTGCAAAGATCTATCCCGCATAACAATTACCGGGATCTTAGCTTCCAACTCTCCGGGCTCCAAAGTCAAATACTCTGCCATTCGTTCATCATCAAAAGCTACATAATGCACTCCCGCTTCTGCCTGATAGGGAAAAACTCGTAATACAGAATCCGCAATCTCACCATCCTCTCCATAAATATATTTCCACTCCTTCCCTTCATATTGCTCCAACCTAATCCGACTACTCCTTTCTGGTAACAATCCTTGCGGCCGTACGGTAAACCAAATCGTATCCATCATCCTCGTCTCTTCTTTCCCAATAAAAGAATAACTAAATCGTTCTGGATTTAGGGTTTCACCTAAAACAAACTGAACTCCACTCCAAGTTGTATTATAATCGGGTAACGCCTCCTCGCAGGCCAAACAACAAGAGCCCACACATAAAGACAATATCAATTTACGTATCATAATTCTTCTCTTTTAATAATTTTCAGTCGTACTCAATTCCCGCAACGGTAACGGCAACACATAAACGTCCTCTCCACACATTCTGGAAGACCAACGCATATTCACCGTTCCCAAGCGTTTATACACGAAAAACATTTGTCCTTCCGCATAAAACTCCTTTAAATACTCCTGTAGAATAATTTCCTGTCTATTACTTTCCGTCAATTCGGTTGTTGTCAATCCCCGAGATGCTAAAAATTCAGTATATACCGTATTCGCTTCCGCCAAACCGGCACACTCCGCAATAATCAAATACATCTCTGACAAACGGATCAAAGGAACACTTTTAGTCGGTGCCGGGTTCTCGGTGTCAAATGACGCCATATTACCATATTTATTTGAAGAACGAAGGCCCCCACCATCATCAGTATACCATAAATACCGGAAACGAATATCTTCCGCCGCATACAATTCGCTCAGATTAGTACTTTTTTGTTCAAAAGCAGCATAAGAACCGTCTGCAATCATATTATCATTAAATTCTTCAAGACTTATTCCAAACAATTGCTCACTACTATACAACACTCTATCATAGTGCAGAAAATCATTTTCAACCCCCAAAGCAAATTGTTTTTTCTCTCCTGCAACTGTAGCTTCCTTTACTAACCGGGCATAACGCAAAGCCTCATCATGTTCGCCCAACCACAAATGTACTCGTGCCTGCAGACCAAGTACTGCATAATAATTCATCCGATTCTGACGATATGATACAGACTTATCATTTGCTACAATCAGGTCTACTCGTTGTAATAGCAATTCAGCCGAATCCAAATCTGCACAAAGTTTTGCCATATACTCTTGATAATTAGAATACGGATAATTCTCCAATTGAACCGTAGTCACATAGGGCAAATAATCCCGATTTCCATCAATCCCAGTTGGCATGGGCCCCCACAAACGAATCAAATCAAAATGAATAAAAGCCCGTAATCCCAAAGCTTCCCCTTTATACAGGTCTTCTTCATCTTCCGTCAATACGTTATTCTGAATATCAATATACTCCAACAAAGTATTCACGTTTGCAATAATCTCGTATTGTTTCAAAAATAGCTGGGACAAATTCATCTCAACCAAGTCTGCCCGATAATCATGAGACGCAAAATCATAAGCCGTTCCCCCATCCGTCGCCGTTATCCAAAGATTTGCCATATATTCCACTCCCCCGACAACCATACTCGCATCCGGAGAATAGTTGTCCCGCATCAAAGTATAACAACCGATCAAGGCATCATAAAATCCCCCCTGTGTCTTGAACATATCTTCTTTTGTCACTTGTGTTTCCGGCTGAATCGTCAACCAATCCTGACAACCCGACAAGCAGAATATCAAGCAAGACATCAATAATAAATTCTTCATATTTTTCATAACACGTTCAAATTAATTAGAAAGTACATGATATTGAAAACGACGGTTTCACGGAAAATGGATAATCAGTTCCTCTCTCTTGCTCTATCGTGGACATATACAACAAATCCATCATGCTAGCAGACAAACTCAATCTCTCCATTCGCATATATTTACAAATCCGACGCGGGAAATCATACTGGATATTAATATTTCTCCAGATAAAGGTTGATTCATCTGCCACGAAACGGTTATTAGCAACCGTATTCTTATCATTATTCAATCCTTTATATCGAGTCACGTCACCCGGCTTCTCCCAACGCTCACTCAACACACGTTTGTCAACATTCACCTTCGGATAAGCATTTTCTACCTTGTTCAATAAAGTCTGATTCAATTTCTGTCCTCCCAACCGTAACTCGAAACCAGTATTCAAAGAGAAAGATTTATAACGGAACATCGTACTGAAACGTCCGTTTACCTTCGGAACCTCATTCCCGACCTTAACCTTTGCATACATATCAATATCAGAAGAAACCCGTCCGTTTCGATCCATATAAAGCACCTCTCCCGTGGCTGCATCCACACCCGGAGAAATGAACGTGTAAATAGCATCCATAGATTCTCCCTCTTTATATTGCAAATAAACAAACGCCCCGGTCTGATTATTCACGGTTTCCTCGTTCTGCCGTTTCATTTCATCCGAAAGGGTCACGATCGTATTCTTGTTCCAAGACATCGCACCCCTCACCGACCACATAATATTCTGGTTCCGCAACAAATTTACAGATACATTCAACTCTCCTCCCACGTTTCGAAGAGTCCCGATATTCTCCATATATTTTGGGAATCCATGAGAATAGGATAATCCCAATGAAGAAATATAATTTTTCGTTTCTTTACGGTAATAGTTACCTTGAACCGATAATATCTCATTAAACAATGTCAGATCGACCCCTATATTATGCTGATAGGTATCCTGCCAGCGCAATTTATCATTACCAAGTCCCATCAGATAAGCTCCCATATCCCCGTTATAACGTTGATCACGGTCATATTCGTAGGTTGTCAAAGCTTGATATGGATTACTCGGCAAAGCACTGTTCACCCCGTAAGAGTAACGTAGACGAAGTAAATTCATCCAAGGAAGATTTTCCAGTACAAAATTTTCCTGACTAACCGTATACCCAAAACCGATAGACCAGAATGGAGCAAAACAATTCTGAGAACCAAAGGATGAAGATCCATCCAACCGATAAGAAAAATCAAAGAAATAACGACTATCGTAATTGTAATTCCCGGTCACGGTGAATCCCGCTTGTCTGGAATGTGTATCCGTAGAACTGGGACGTTCATTAGCAAAACCGGCAGCGTTAGAAATATCTGTCAAATTATCATTAGCAAACCCTCGTAACCATAGTATATACCCTAGATTTTTCGTTTCATACAAGCTCCCATCTACCCCTACAAACACGCTGTGCCGACCGAAAGTGTTCCCGTAACTAGCATTAAAACTCCATTGCCAGGAACGCATTTCACGATATTCCCACGTGTAACTACCCATAGCATCCGGATCTGATGTGTTATTAAAATCATTACTGGATTTGGGAGAGAAACGATCACTTCTATCTGTTTGAGTGGTATAACCGACATTCGTGGATAACTTTAACCCTTTCACGACATCCCACTCAATCCTGAATGTATTTCGGATATTCGTGTATTTACTTTTATCAAATTTATTGATAGAAGCCTCCCACAAAGGATTTGCAATCACATCTACCCCCGTGGTTGAACCAAACGTATTAAAAGATTTCACAATACGCCCATTCTCATCATAAGGATACCAATATGGATTCATGGTTACATACTCACCAAAAGACCCATATGGACTATCTTCCGAATTATTCAATCCTAAAGAGAACGTATTCATGAAACGAATCTGTTTAAGTAAATAACTGATTCCCAATGTCCCATTAAAATTATTCCGAAAAGAGCCTTTCATGGCACCAGCCACGCAATTGTAAGATAAATTCATCGAGTAACGAAATTGTTCGTCGCCACCACCTAAATCCAGCATATAGTTCTGCCCTACACCTGTACGCACCGGTTCACCAATCCAGTAAGTATCTACCCCCTCTGCTATGGATTTCACATTTTGCCGATACAGAACCATACGTGCTGGACTATTGTATAATCCTGCACGCTCCTCCAAGTCTAATTTTTCCTTAGCATCCAACAAATCATAACTAGACAAATCGGGAATCTCCAAATTTATCCCACCGGAGAAAGAGACTCGTAACTTTCCTTGACGAGGTTTTGAAGAAGTAATCACAACAACACCATTAGCTCCCCGCGATCCGTAAAGAGCCGTGGAACTCGCATCTTTCAAAATCGTTACAGACTCCACGTCCGATGGATTCAAGTCCATCACCCGTTCCAGCGTCACCTCGAAACCATCCAACACGAATAATGGCTGGTTCAACTCTGCCCGGGCATACGTCTGTAAGTTTGTAATATCCGGTAACCCGGAAATACCCCGAATCTGAATCTCCGGTAACACGTTCGGGTTGGAACCGTACGTATTATTCTCGCGAATCACGAAAGCCGGGTCAATATTGTTTAGCGTTTGTAACAGATTCCGGTTACCGTATGCCATAATATCCTCTTTCGTAATATACGTTACCGCTCCCGTGAAACTCTCCTTCGGCTTGTTGAAGATACCTGTCACCACGACCTCGTCAATCTCCGCCATATCGTTTTTCATCACGATATTCAAAGGTTTATTATCTCTTTTCAATCGCACCTCCTGTTTCTGGTACCCCACGAATGAAAAAATCAACACGAGAGTATCCCGCTTCGGCAAATCAAAATCAAATTTACCCTCTTCATTTGTCGTAAAACCGATAGTTGTTCCTTTCACTTGAATCGTCACTCCGGGTAACGTCATCCCGTCCACATCTTTCACGGTTCCCCTCACGGTAATCTTTTTCAACGAATCTGTTACTGCCAACGCTCTCACATAATGGATTACCACGAAGTTACCGTTAATCTCGAACTTCACGTCGTACCCTTTGAAGATCAATTGTAACGCCTGTTCAATCGTGGCATCCAGAAAATCCACGTTCACCCGTTTTGACACGTCGATCTTAGAATTGCTGTAAAAGAAGTCCAACTGCGTGGATTCTGAAATCTTATTCAGCACCTGTTCGATCGTGGCATCTTTCATTTTCAAGTTGATACGAGCCGTTTGCGAATGTACCGCAGCCGACAAATGCATCACGCACACCAAACATAAAATCCCTGTTATTCGCATAACCTTAAGAAAATTTTTTAGCCATCTGGGGGGATAAAGCCCCAAATCACAATTTTTTTTCATACATTTGTTTTTTAAAGGTTTACAATGAGTCTTGTCCTCTATCGCCAAATGTCGGGCAAGACTGCTAACTTTTATAAATGCCGGGGAAGTCGCTATACTTTTCCGGTATTTTTATTTATTCTGAAATTACAATTGTTTTCCCTTTCACGCTAAACCGGACTTGACTTGTACTCTCGATCATCCGAACCAAATCATCCAGAGGTTTAAACTTCACGATCGCCCCCGTGAACCGCACCTTTTTCACGTTTTCACTACTAAAGAATATTTCCACGTCATACCAGCGGGAGATCTGCTTGGCAATCTCTTCCAGTTCCGTGTTATTAAACAAGAACTTCCCATCGATCCAAGACGTGTAAAGACGAACATTGACTTCCCGTTTCTCTAACTCGTTTTCTTTCCCATAAGCCTGTTCCCCCGGAACCAGTCGAAACGCTTGCTGACCACCTGAAAAAATTTCCACGCTACCATTTACCAGCGTGGTGGAAACCTCCTCATTATCATCGTAATCATTCACGTTAAAACGAGTACCCAACACTTTCACGTTCATCCGGGATGTTTCCACGATAAAAGGTCTTTCTGCATCATGTGCCACGTCAAAAAAAGCCTCTCCGGACAAAACAACCCGTCTCTCTTTTCCCATGAAAGATTGAGGATATATTAATCGTGATGCCGAATTCAACCAAACCTTTGTCCCGTCGGCTAACACGACTTGGTACTCTCCACCCTTAGGAATAATTAATTCATTATTTTTATTGGCATCGGTAATCCCAATAGAATCATATGAAGAATAGCGTAACAGATGATTAGAATCCATCTCTATCCGGACATTTGCCTCGTGAGCGATCAATGAACTCTTCATTGTACTATCCAGCATAATCGTTTTTCCATCATACAACTTCAATATTGCCCGTTCTCCCCCCGGACGAGAAACTGCACTAAATTGACGATGTACCTCCACCGATTCATTCTTCATTCCCTGCCACAAAATCAAAGCCACTCCTAACGGCAAAATAAAGAGAGCCGCATATTTCCACCAATAACGGAAACCTATTGACCTTCCTCTTCCCCGCTTCACTCGTTTTAATACATTCTCCGTATCAGGAGTAAAATCCCGATGTAAAAGTTTTACCTGATCACGTATTTTCTTTATCTCGGCATATATTTTCTCGTGTTTCACATCTTCTGCCAGCCAGTCCGAAAGTTCCGTTTCCTCCATTGGTGACAGGCGATCATCCAACTTCCCGGAAATCAACTCATATACTCGATCATCTATTTTCATCTTCATATTTTTACATAGAGTACTTCAAAAATGAAAAACAGGGTGAAGAAAAAACAGATTTTTTTGAAAAAAAAGATTTTAATCTTCTTTTATCCCAAAAAGAAATAGTAATAAAGAGAATTGTTCCTGTTTCAATTTTTCCCGCAAGGTCTTGTAAGCGATTTTCATTTGTGTTTTTACCGTGTTAACCGAAATTTCCAACGAGTCAGCCACGTCCTTGTATTTCATATCTTCCAGAATCACCAGTTTAAAAACAACTTTACATTGCAAAGGTAAATTCTCAATCTCTCCCCACAAACGGTTCAATTCCGGTGTTTCAAATTCTACGACTTCTTCCGAAATTTTTAAATTTTGTTTCACGTCCTCCAGATCAACACATTCCCGTTTATTCTTCAAAAACGTAAAACAAGCATTACGCACAGCAACAAACAAATAACTATCAATAGACTCCCTCTCGTCTATCTGAGTACTTTTTTTCCAGATCTTTTCAAAAACTTCCTGCACAATGTCTTCCGCCACGTCAAACTGCACGACAAACGTGGCAGCAAAACGACACAGGTTTTTGTAGCGAGTTCTGAAAAGGTAATCAAAAGCAGCTTCTTTCCCTTCTTTTAGCTCTCTAGTCAATATTTTTATTTCATAATATTTCTGACTATTTTCCATCGCATTAACTTAACAGTACAAAATACTCCCTACTTAAAAACCACCTATCACATCCATTAAATTGATTTTTCAAAAATAATAAAATCTAAAACAAAACTTCCTTTTTAACCTCACTTTTGTCTCTGACAATTTTTATTTACATACGGGATAAAAGAGAAAAACGCTCACGCCGAGAAAGCACGTGGGATATTTTGGAAACGTCACTATTAACTGTTTCCCGGCCTAACAGGTAAAGTAAACCAGAAAGTACTTCCTTTGCCTTCCTCGGAAAGAACCCCGATCTCACCCCCCAGCTTACGGACAATTGTTTGGCAAATAGCCAACCCCAACCCCGTTCCGTTAGTAAAACTATCCAATTTGACAAAACGTTTGAAGATTTCAGCCTGCTTTTCTGACGGAATCCCTTTTCCCGTGTCTGAAACAAAGAAACGCAATCCATTCGCTTGCTCTTCATAACCAAAATGAATGTGTCCCTCACTGGTAAATTTAAGTGCGTTATTCAGAAAATTCGAAATCACCTGCATCACCCGGTTCTTTTCCGTGTAAACAACACATTCATTCACATGGGAAGTAAAAGAAATATCAATACCGGGATATTCTGCGATCTTTTGGCGATAACTCATTTCCAATCCCCGCAGCATCTCGTTTATATCGACCATATCATAAATAAATTCCAACGTTCCCGCCTCGATCTTTGACAAATCCAGAATATCACTAATCAACTGTAACAGTAACTCATTATTTCGATTAATAATGGCCATGTACTCCTCTTTATCCTTCGGATCATCCGTGTTAACCAGTAATTCACTGAATCCCACGATGGCATTCAACGGAGTACGAATCTCATGACTCATGTTAGAGAGGAACATTGACTTCAATCGATCGGACATCTCTGCCGCTTCCTTCGCTCGTTTCCATTCATTAGCAACCCGGGTGCGTTCGGAAACATCCTCGTATTTCAACACAACTCCCCGAATCTGCCTCTCGTTCTTTATATCATAAACAGGCGTGGCCGTGATCTCCACCGTAAACCCGTCATCAAAAGAAACTTCCTTCATTTCCCGTTTTCCCGTCTCCAATGCCTTCTGCATCACACAACCCGGACAAGGAGAATCCCGATGCATAACACTCTTGTAGCAACACAACCCGGCCTTATACCTACCGGCCAGCGGATGCTCGGAATACTGGGCCAAGTTCTCCCACTCGATCATGTAATCCGGGTGAAGATATACTAATCCATTATTTGAATGATCAAGAATAAGCTGGTTGATCTCTTGAATCTTCTCCACATTTTGTTTCGCCTCCATCAAGGTTTTCTCGTACAGCTTACTCTCGGTTATATTTCGTAACGTCCCGACAACCCGCAAAGGTTTTCCCGCAATATCCTTTTTCTCGATCGTCAAATACAAGTCATAGTAATCCTCGTATAACTCTCGAACATCATAACGAACCTCCCGGTGCAAATTATCTATCAGCCCGTTTCTTATATCCGTAAAAAGCCGGGACATGATTTCCCGGTCATCGGGATGCATGTTATTAACTGCCTCCAACGAGGACTGACCATCCCGTTCTTTATAAAAATTTTCATTCCCGGCCTTAAATTCAGGATACTTAAACCGGATTAGGTCTTCTTCCAAGTCCCAAATCATCGGAACCGTATTCGTAACCGAGAAAGCCATCCGCAATTGCTGATTCACCTCTTGAAGTTGTTCCTGTATACGAATAAGATCTGTTATATCCCAGCGAGTTGCCAGCAACCAATGATGCACATCATTAGACACCACATTTTTATTCACGATAGAAACGTGTCTCCCGCCATCAGGAGTCTCGTACACTTCTTGCACTTGATAAGAATTTCCTTCTTCAATAATTTTAAAATCGACATCCCGGTAATGCTCGCCTCGTTCCTTTCCATATACCTCTATATCAGTTTTACCGATAATTTCTTCCCGGGAATATCCACCCTGTAACTCACACTGTTTATTCCAGAAAACATACTTCAAATCATCATCTATATCTTTTATGATCAGAGGCATTGGCATATTGTCCAGCACCGCATTCAGCAATCGCTGATTCTGTCTTATCGCAACCTCGTTCTTCTTTCGTCCCGTAATATCCCGTTCAAAACAAGCCACCAAGTTTTCTTGTACACGCTTGAACCGCCCCTCGTAATAAGTTATCTTACCATGAACAGACACGGTATACTCCACCTCGTACACTTTATCCGAAATCAACGCTTCCCTCAAATTGGATATCACGATGTCTACAAACGGGGGATCAACACAATCCTTCAAATTCCTACCAATCAATGTCTCCACCGGTAAAGAAAGTTTCACAGGATCAGCATTATAAATTTTTTGTATATTAAACTGGTTATCTACCATGAAAATCATGTCGGGAACTGAGGCAATAACCTTTTCTGCCATAATATTTTCCATGCTTTCCCGTGGAATAGAGATTTTTCTCCTACGAGAAAAAAAGAACACAAGGTTTCCTAGAATCACTACTCCAGCAATAATATATCCCCACATGACAATATGATTTAATTTTTACGCAATATATCGCAAATATAACAATAATAAATCACCAAACAATCCCTTCATCGGGATATAGCCGAAATAAAAAACCGTGCTGATAACAGCACGGCTCCTAGGTACAAATTAAAACTTAAACTTATTCACTTAAATATGCACGTAGCATCCATAAATTCTTTTCTTGCTCGGAAATGTAAGGATTAATCATATCTTGAGTTCCATCATCACCGATTTCTGCGGCCAAAGCCAATATTTCACGTTCTTTACGAATCAATATCCCCCAATTCCCCACAATCTCCTTCACGCAACGATTCCCGTCGGAAACCCCCGTTACCTCTTTAATCTCAGCCTGTTTCATGTAAGCGGAATACGAATGTAACGGGGTTCCTTCCAACGTAAGCACGCGTTCAGCAATCTCGTCAACCTTCTCGATAGCGTCATTATAGTATTCTTCAAATTTGGCATGTAACTCGAAAAAGTTACTTCCTTTCACATTCCAATGGAATCCTCTCAAATTCTGATAAAAAATTTGGTAATTTGCCAACAAGTCATTCAAATGGTTTACCAACTCTTTTGACTTCTCTTTGTCCAATCCGATTAAATTTAGTGCTTTCATATTATTTGATTTTTATTGTTACTTCTCTTTATTTTTCTAATACAAATATAGAATATACCACAACATAAATCAAATCAATTGTTTTTATAAATAAATTTAATAAATCTATATCGCATAGTTTACAACACATTACAATCCAAAAACACAAAAATTTTATAGCAAAAACATCTTCCAATCTTCAAGCTTAGCAGTAATTTCATTTTTATCGAAAAAAAATCTGACAATCCTTTGCAGAGTTCAAAAATTGCACTACATTTGCATCCGCAATCAAGCAACACGGGCGCTTAGCTCAGCTGGTTCAGAGCATCTGGTTTACACCCAGAGGGTCGGGGGTTCGAATCCCTCAGCG